>Ga0209107_10000125_pt1 | contig 44323 bp, 40 predicted proteins | sample LakErihyJuly2011_2_FD_187460 | JGI IMG/M metagenome (GOLD analysis project Ga0209107, IMG submission 187460) | Freshwater microbial communities from dead zone in Lake Erie, Canada - CCB hypolimnion July 2011 (SPAdes) (version 2) | ecosystem: Environmental > Aquatic > Freshwater > Lentic >...
CCTCTATTTTTAATTTCTTAAAAGATGAAAGCCGCAAAAAGCCCGATTTAAGTTTGGTAGACTTTGTAAGTCTGCTCGATTCTTTAGAAGAGCACGATTTGCCCCTATCCTTAACCCACTCTATTTTTAACGAAACTGGCGTGCATTTTTTAACCTGCCACAGCGCAAAGGGTTTGGAGTTTGATTATGTGTTTTTAGTGGGCGCCAACCGCAAAGTTTGGGAAGAGAAGCGTAAAAATACGAGTGGCGAATATAAGTTACCAGATACGGTGTTTTCATCGCTTGCCAATACCAGCGATTTGGAAGAATTGCGTCGCTTGTTCTACGTGGCCATTACACGTGCCCGTAAAGAATTAGTCATTTCGTACGTAAACGAAGATTTGAAGGGAAAACCACAAGAAGCTACCCTGTTTATTGGCGAAATTAAAGCCAGTACCGATTTGCAGGAAGAATTTGTAGAGGTACCTACAGCAGATTTAGAAGCCTTTTTTGTATTGCAGTTTAGTGCCGATGAACGGATTAATCCGGGCTTAATTGACGGCCCTTATATTGATCATTTACTAGAAAAATATAGCCTCAGCGTAACACATCTTAATAATTATTTAGACTGTCCGCTTAAATTCTATTTCAATAATTTAATTCGAGTGCCGAGCGGTAAAAACGATACCATGACTTTTGGTTCGGCAGTGCATTGGGCGCTGAATAAATTGTTTAGAACCCTGCCTGATAATAACCAGGAATTTCATTCTATTGAGCGGTTTATGGACGATTTTAGGTGGTATATGAAACGCAATCGCGAAGCTTTTACCGACGAACAATATACCCGTAGGCTAGATCATGGGGATAAAATTTTACCCGCCTATTACGAGCGCTATGTAAACGAGTGGAATAAAAATACCCTTACCGAACACAAAATAAAACAGGTAGAAATAGGCGGCATTCCGGTAAAAGGCGACTTGGATAAAATTGAATTTGATGGCAAGCAAATTACCATTGTAGATTATAAAACGGGCAGCTATGAAAATGCCAAGGCCAAGCTAAAGCCGGCCGATGAGAAAAACATATTGGGTGGCGATTATTGGCGCCAAGCTGTGTTTTATCGCTTATTGGTTGAGAACGACCCACGCCATGACTGGGAAGTAACTGCCGTTGATTTCGATTTTATAGAACCTTATAACGATGAATATGTAAAAGCTAAGGTGCTTATTAAGCCCGAAGATTTAAAAATCGTACGTACCCAAATAAAGGAAACTTTTGAGAACATTAAAAACCACCGTTTTGATGGTTGTGGTAAAGAAGATTGTAACTGGTGTACTTTTGTGCGCAATAATTTTCAAGCACCCGATACCTTGCTGGAGTTGGCCGGGGCCGACGAAAATAGTACGGATTAAAGGAGAAGATACTAACGTTTCACATTCTAGCCCTCAGATTTCAAAAAACTAGATTATATTTGCCTTCCGAAAAGTTGATTTGAACACCATGAGAGAACTACAATTTAGAGAAGCCCTTCGCGAAGCAATGAACGAAGAAATGAGAAAAGATGAAACCATCTTTTTAATAGGTGAAGAAGTGGCTGAGTACAATGGCGCCTATAAAGTGAGCCAGGGGATGTTAGAAGAGTTTGGCGAAAAACGCATTATAGATACTCCCATTGCCGAATTGGGTTTTACAGGTATTGCAGTTGGTGCCGCCATGAATGGCTTACGCCCTATTGTAGAATTCATGACCTTTAACTTCTCTTTAGTAGCTATTGACCAGGTAATTAATTCAGCTGCCAAAATGCTCTCTATGAGTGGTGGTCAATTCCCTATGCCTATGGTATTTCGCGGTCCAACCGGTAATGCCGGACAATTAGGTGCCCAACACTCTCAAAATTTCGAAAATTGGTATGCCAACTGCCCAGGTTTAAAAGTGGTAGTTCCGGCCGATCCGTACGAAGCAAAAGGCTTATTAAAATCAGCTATTATCGATCCAGATCCAGTAATTTTTATGGAATCGGAAGTGATGTATGGCGATAAGGGTTTAGTGCCCGAAGAAGAATATTATTTACCTATTGGCAAAGCCCGTGTGGTAAAAGAAGGTAGCGATGTAACCATCGTAACCTTTGGTAAAATGTTAAGCCGTGTGGTCATGCCAGCGGTAGAAGAATTAACAAAAGAAGGAATTAATGTAGAAGTAATTGACTTGCGTACCGTACGCCCCATTGATTATGCTACTGTGATTGCCTCTGTAAAGAAAACTAACCGTATGGTATTTGTAGAAGAAGCTTGGCCTTTAGCCTCTATTTCTACCGAAGTAAGTTTTAAAGTACAACGTGAAGCTTTCGATTATTTAGATGCGCCAATTATTCGTATTACCTCTGCCGATGTGCCCTTGCCTTACGCATCAACACTAATTCAAGAAGCTTTGCCCAATGCAGAGCGTGTAATTAAAGCAGTTAAAGAGGTATTGTACCTTAATAAATAAACGATTTAACTAACCAATTGCAAGTAAGCCCCGGTAATTATCGGGGCTTACTTGTTTTTAAGCTATTTGAATTTGCCGCTTTATGCTTTCTTCTAAAGAGATAAAAGTTTCGGTGCGTTGTATGCCGGGTGCGGCTTGTATGTCATCGTTTAGCACTCGGCGTAAGTGGTTGGTATCTTTACAAACAATTTTAGCGAACATGCTGTAAGCCCCAGTACAATAATGCAGTTCCACAATTTCTTTCACTTCCTTTAGGCGTTCTACCGCCTCGTTATACTTCGATCCCTTTTGCAGAAAAATACCCAAGAATGCACAAATATCGTAGCCAATTTTTTGGGCATTTACATTTAACTGCGAACCCTCAATAATCCCCATGTCTTGCATCTTTTTCATCCGAACGTGCACCGTTCCACCAGAAATGATTAATCTTTTGGCAATCTCGGTGTAAGGAATGGTGGCATCGGCCATTAAAATGGATAAAATCTCCTTATCTAAATTGTCAATTTCTAAATTTTGAGGCTTTTTTTCTGTCATTATTTGAAAAACTTGTTTCTATGTTAAGTTTATATTACAATTATATTAAAAATTGAATTAAATCATTATCATATTTGCAAAAAAAATCACTTTCATTTATATTTGTATCAATGATTCGAAAGTATCATTCATCCGTGGGAAGTTTTTAACAGGTGAGAAAAGTCAAAAGCTTTTCTAGAGGTTCGATTCCTTATCCCATAGCAACCTTATTCTTTAGGTTTATAATTGGTTAGTTTAAAAAAGTCCCAGACGCCCGTCAGGGACTTTTTTATTTTATACCCTTTTGCCCACAAAAAAAGCCCCCCGAATATCGAGAGGCTTTTCTTTAGAGGAATCGACTTATTTTACGCCGTATTTTTCTTGATAACGCTTATACAATTGCTTGTGCAAATTGTCTAGGTTGATAGTTCTGCCTTGTATAAAGGCATTTTCTACTTTATTACCTAGCATATCCAAGGCATCGCCACCCGAAATAAATAGGGTTGCATCTTTACCTACTTCTAAGCTACCGGTGCTTTTATCAATTCCTAATATCTTGGCTGTATTTAGGGTAATAAGAGCCAAGGCTTGTTCTTTGCTTAAGCCATAGGCTGCCGCAGTACCCGCCTGAAAAGGCAAGCTACGTATACGGTCGACACGATTATTTCCACCTAGTGCTACCAATACGCCTGCGTCTTGTAAAATCTTTGGCAATTCGTAAGGTAAGTATACATCATCGTCGTTTTTATCGGGTAGTGCTTGGGTTTCGGCAATAATTACCGGAACCTGATTTTCTTTTAATATATCGGCTATTAAATACGCTTCGCTAGCACCAACAAGTACTAGGTTTAGGCCAAATGATTTGGTAAAGTTTATAGCCTGTAACATACCTGTTGCCTGGTTTACATTTACAAACAGCTTTTTGCTACCGTCAAACAAACCCTTTAAGGCTTCGAAACGGGCGTTGGTAACTGCAGGTTTTGTTAGTTGAGCATAGGCCTTTGCTTCGGTAAAATAACTGTTTAGTTGATCTAAGGCCTTTTGTCCGGCTTCGGCAGCCGGCCCTGTACCTTGGGTGCTCGGCCAATTTACGTGTACAGCCATATCTTTTTTGTAAGCGGCATCTTCCCAATTCCAGGCATCAAGCGTAACTACCGATGATTGTCCTGGAATTAAATCTCCTAGTGGAGTAGGCTGTGCCATCAAAATTCCATTGGAACGGGTGGTTGGAATGACTTTTGAATCGGTATTAAACGCAATAAGAGAACGAACGTGTGGATTAATTTCTCCCACTTCGGTTCCATCATCGGTACTACGAGCACCCAATTCAATTTCTACCAAACCTAAAATGGTGTTTGGTACAATAAATCCTGGGTAAACGTGTTTTCCGCTAGCATCAATGGTATTGGCACCGGCAATGCTCGGTGCTTCCCCTTCGCCTAGTGCGGTAATTTTACCTCCTGCAAAGGCAATAAACCCATTGTTAATTACAAGCCCTGTTGCGGTGTGTATGGTGGCATGGCTAATAATTGTAGGCTTGCTTTGTGCTTTGCCTGGTAATATGTTGGCTTGTCCGAAACATAGGGTGCTTAACACCAGTGCGGCAAGACTTAAACTATATCTTTTCATCTTTTTTTCTAAGTTTTTTATCTGTTGTTGTTTACAAATTGATCTTCTTCCAAGGTTTCGCATTCGTATAAACGCTGACGTTGCATGCTTGGACGTTGGGTAGCACTACCCCCATTTTTGGCATCCATCATTTTTTGGATAATGCGTCCTTTCTCGGCGCTCATTGTTTTTAGACTTTCGGTATTCTTGTTCAAATCCCAATATTGTATACCATCTACAAAGGTTTTTTCTGCTAAGGCATAAACAGATAATGGGTTGGCAGACCAGAGTACCAAATCGGCGTCTTTCCCTACTTTAATACTACCCACACGATTATCAATGTGAAGCATTTTAGCTGGGTTTAAAGTAACGAGTTTAAAGGCTTCTTCTTCGCTCATACCACCGTAAGTAATGGCTTTTGCTGCTTCTTGGTTTAAACGACGGGCCATTTCGGCATCATCGGAATTAAAGCCGGTTACTACGCCCATTTGGTGCATTAAGGCTCCATTGTACGGGATGGCCTCGAGTACTTCGCTTTTGTAGCCCCACCAATCGGAGAACGTAGAAGCGGCGATACCTCTTGCAGCCATTTTATCGGCCATTTTATAACCCTCTAAAATATGGGTAAAGGTGTTTATTTTAAAGCCCATAGAATCGGCAACGTGCATGAGCATGTTAATTTCCGATTGTACGTAAGAGTGGCAGGTGATGAATCGTTTTTGATTTAAAATTTCTACTAAGGCATCTAATTCTAAATCTCTACGAACCGTATTTCCTTTTACGGCACGTGCTGCTTCGTATTCTTTAGCACGGGTAAAGGCATCTACATATACTTGTTCTACTCCCATGCGGCTTTGTGGGAAACGACTGGCATTGGTTGGGAAATTTGATGAATTACTTTGTTTCACATTTTCACCCAAGGCAAATTTAATGTAGCCATCACTTCCTTCAAATTTTAATTCTTCGGGCGTTTTACCCCAACGTAATTTAAGTACTTGAGTTTGTCCACCAATGGCGTTGGCCGATCCGTGTAAAATATGAGAAGTAGTTACCCCACCGGCTAATTGGCGGTAAATGTTTACGTCTTCTGAATTAATGATATCGGCAATGCGTACTTCGGAAGTTACCGATTGTGCCCCTTCATTAATACCACCCGATCCGGCAATGTGAGAGTGTTCGTCAACAATACCTGGCGTTAATTGTTTGCCTGTAGCATCAATTACTTTAGCGGTACCGGCAGGCAAGTTTTTCCCAATTGCTTTTATTTTTCCATTTTCAATTAGCACGTCGGTATTGGGTAAAATACCCTCTTTTTCATTGGTCCAAACCGTTGCATTTTTAAACAATACGGTTTCTGCTTTAGGTGCTTCGGTATAACCGAAAGCGGTAAACGGATAAATAACACTTCCTACAACAGGCTTTTGTGTTTCTTTTTTCGCGGTTTCAGCAGTGGCTTTTACCTCTTCTTGGAAGGTGGCTATCCATTTGCTGCTAGTACCGTCGGTGGCAATGGCGTCTCCTTTAAATACCAATGGGGTGGTTGCAGCAATGAATCCACTTAAGCGAATGATTGCGCTTGGTTTCTTTTTAAGATCGAAGTATACGTTTACTAAATCACCGTTACGACTAAAGGTGGCTTTTGTTTTTAAACTATCAGTTCCTTGACGCTCTACACTTACATCGTATGCATTGGCGGTGCCGGCTACTTTTAGTTTCAACTCACCAACACCCCCTAAGCTAAGGGCATAGGTGCCAAGTAAATCTTTCACATCCATTTTAGAAACCACATATTGGCGACCTTCAACCCAGTTTTCATAAATGGCACTTTCTTTTTTAAATACCGCATCAGAAGTGATAATAAAGTTGGCCAATTTACCTGGGGCTAGGCTGCCTACCTGATCGGCTACGCCCAATAAACTGGCAGGCACTTCAGTAAGTGATTTTAAGGCTTGCTTTTCGCTTAACCCATGATCAATGGCGGTGCGAATGTTTGCCAAGAAATCTTTGCTACTCTCTAAACCGTATGAGGTAAGGGCAAATCGAACACCCGCTTTTTCTAAAGCTGCTGGGTTGCTTGGCGCCAATTCCCAATCTTTTAATTGACTTAAGCTGATGTTCCGAGCATCTACGGGATTTTCTACATCGTAGGGTTTCGGAAAGTTTACTGGAACGATAAAACTACCGCCGGTTGCTTTAATAGCGGCTATCCGTTGGTATTCTTTTCCGTCGGTTTTAAAGATGAATTGTTTGCCAAATTCATCACCAATCTTGTCGGCTCTTAATACGCTTAAGGCATCGTTAACCTCAAATAGTTGAGGTAGGCTTTGTGTTTTATTAAATTCGTCTAAAGAGATATTAAACTCTTCTTTCTGATTTTTATACCATTGTGCATCGTAATAAGTTTGGCGCAATAAGGAAATAGATCCCATTAATGATGAGGGATAATTGTTGTTGGAGCTGCCTTTATTAAAGGAGTATTGCGCAGCGGCTACATCTTTAAGAAACGCATTATTTTCTTTTTCATCATTTAAGCTAACCACGGACGAGGTGCCTCGGGCTATTCCATCGCGATGGATAGCTTGTACAGCTCCAAATCCGTTTTTCTTTAATTCCTCAGCTTTCTTCGCATCTACGGTAAACATAGATTTTACAGTTATTTCTGGTCTGATCGCTTCGTTCCAACTGTAAGCTCCAACTTTTGTGCTGGTAAATACTGCAGAACGACCTTGGCGCCCAAATCCGCCTGCTTGTGGGCGGCTAACTTCTGAGAGGCCATAGCTACTAAAGGCATCGATAAATGAAGGGTAAATAAATTTTCCTTTCAAATCAATTACAATATAACCCTTAGGTATGGTTAGGGTTTGACCAACGGCTTCAATTTTACGATTTTTTACCAACAGCGTTCCGTTGGTAATGGTTTGATCGGCATTGAGCACAATGGTGGCATTGGTAAATGCATACAAGCCTGGGCGCTTATCCCAAGACCCATTTACCGGGTAGGTTTCTTGCGCCGTGGCTGTAAAACCAGCTAGGAGCAAACAAAAGAGTACGAGTTTTTTCATGTGTTGTTTTTTAATTATTTCGAATGTTTAAATTAGTAATTCTGCAATTTTGGAGAACGTATTCGAGGTAATTTTGCTGTTACATCGAGTAAAGAAATTATCTTCCAATATTTCGCAAATAATTCACGTAATTTGAATACACAAAATAGAAAAAATATGTATTCATTTCTTTTAAAATTTCACTCGGGTTTTAGATACGTGGTATTAGCCTTGGTGCTATTGGCTATTGTTCAGGCCTTGTCTGGCTGGTTAGGTAAAAAAGAGTTTACCGAAGGCAATCGTAAAGTGGCATTATTTGCCATGATTTCTGTACATACGCAATTGTTATTGGGTTTGGCGCTGTTTTATTTCAGCCCCTTAGTGCAATTTTCTGCAGCTACTATGAAAGATCCTACCTTACGTTATTGGACTGTAGAGCATAGCGTGATGATGCTGTTTTCTTTGGTATTAATTACCATAGGCCATGGCCGTGCTAAACGTGCTGTCGAAGCTGCTAATAAACACCGTGCTATTCTACTTTTTTACGGATTAGCTTTGGTAGTTGTTATGGTTGCTATTATGCAAAGTGGTCGCCCCTTATTTGGCTCCGCTGCTTAACTAAATCCCTCAATTCCCTCCAAAAAAGCCTCGTAAATTGGTATCTTTGCTCATCTAAATGGCAAAACAAAAATTTTACGACACCGCAATTAAACCGGAACGGGCTATTTTGGTGGGAATTATTTCACCCGGCCAAAGCGATGTGCAAACTCGGGAGTACCTGGAGGAACTCGAGTTTTTGGTAGCAACGGCTGGTGGCGAAACCATACATTCCTTCACTCAACGCATGCAACGGCCCGATCGGGCAACTTTTGTGGGTACGGGCAAGCTGGAAGAAATTAAGGACTATATTAAAGCCGAAGAAATAGACATCGTGGTGTTTGACGATGAGCTTTCACCTTCTCAATTGCGCAACATTGAAAATGAGTTGCAAATCAAAATCTTAGATCGCAGTAACCTTATCCTCGATATTTTTGCCAAAAGGGCCCAAACATCGCAAGCCAAAACGCAGGTAGAATTGGCCCAATTACAATATATGTTACCTAGATTAACCCGACTTTGGACTCACTTAGAGCGCCAAAAAGGAGGTATTGGTATGCGTGGTCCTGGTGAAACCCAAATTGAAACCGATAGACGTATTATCCTCAATAAAATTTCTTTGCTTAAAGAGCGCTTAGAGGAAATTGATAAACAAAATGCCACGCAGCGGAAAAACCGGCATCAATTGGTTAGGGTGGCTTTGGTGGGCTATACCAACGTGGGTAAATCTACCATTATGAACATGCTTTCCAAATCGGAGGTGTTTGCCGAAAATAAATTGTTTGCTACTTTAGATACCACGGTACGCAAGGTGGTAATTGATAATTTGCCTTTTTTACTCTCCGATACGGTTGGCTTTATTCGCAAACTGCCGCATCATTTGGTGGAGTGTTTTAAATCGACTTTAGATGAAGTACGCGAAGCCTATATTTTGATTCATGTGGTTGATATTTCTCACCCTAATTTTGAAGATCATATGAATACGGTGAACGAAACACTCAAAGAATTGGGCGCTATTGATAAAGAAATAATTACGGTGTTTAATAAAATTGATGCCTATCAAAATCTCGAAAAAGAAGATGATGAACCAATAACGTTAGCCGATTTTGAGCACAGTTGGATGGCTAAAAACAGCAGCCCGGCTTTATTTATTTCGGCCACCAAAAAAGAAAATCTAGAGCAATTTAAAACGCTTTTATACGATCGCGTAAAAACCATTCATACACAGCGCTATCCTTTTGATAAGCTGTTATATTAATTATAAATTAGGTCTTTAATTAAGCTTACATGGAAAGTAAACGTCAACAGAAATTTGCCGGAGTTATTCAGCAAGATTTAGCCGAAATATTTCAACGGGAGGCCATGAATTTTTTGCCCAATACCTTGGTTACCATTACCAAAGTACGTGTAACGCCCGATTTGGCTATTGCTCGGGTATTTTTGAGTTTTTTTAACAGCGTTGATGCGACTGCTTCTTTAAGCACCGTGAAAGCACATGCCAGCGAAATTCGCTATAAATTGGGCGCCAAAATTAAAAATCAAGTGCGTGTTGTACCACAGTTAGAGTTTTTTGTAGACGATACCAACGACTATGTAGAAAAAATGGATCAGCTTTTTGATCAAATAAGCAAAGAGCCCCGACAAGATGAAGAATAGAAAAATACGTCAACCGGTTAATTTTTACACCCACTTTGTGCCGGCATTATTGGCCTTGCCTGGAGCCTATATTTTATTTGCCCAATCGGTAAGCAGCATTCAGCAGTTTGCGGCTGTGGTGTACGGCCTTTGCACGGTGGTATTATTTGGCATAAGCGCCACCTACCATGGCTACCCAAGCACCGAAAAAGAGATTCGTTTTTGGCAAAAATTCGATCATTGCTGTATTTACCTCATGATAGCCGGTTCATATACCCCAACGGTATTGTTGGTATTTGATGGTGGGCTACGTTGGACTATTTTTTCGGTGGTATGGCTCATTGCCTTGGCCGGCTGTACCATTAAAATCTTCAACCGCTTGCAACATAAAGGTTTTTCTCTTGCCATTTATATTGGTATGGGTTTATTAATTGTGCCTTTGTTAAATCAAATGATGTTAAAAATACCTTTGGAAGCTATTTTATGGCTACTATTGGGCGGTGTATTTTACATGGTTGGAACGGTTTTTTACTACCAAGATAAAGCCTACCATAAATGGGTACACAGCCACGAGATATGGCATCTATTTGTAATAGCTGGAGCGGCCAGCCACTATGTGTATAATTACGTGTATTTGTTTCAGCCGGGCTTAGCTTAACAATTCTTCAATATCGGCCGCACTAAGCGATTTTTCGAAATGATCTTCGGTGGTTATGAGCGCTTGTGCCACTTTTTTCTTGCATTCCTGTAACGCTAAAATTTTCTCTTCTACCGTGTTTTTGCTGATGAATTTATAAATAAACACATTCTTTTGCTGGCCAATGCGGTGGGTACGGTCAATGGCTTGCTGTTCAACCGCGGGGTTCCACCAAGGGTCTAGCATAAACACATAATCGGCCTCGGTAAGGTTTAAGCCCACCCCACCGGCTTTTAAAGAAATTAAAAACAGTTGAATATTTTCATTCTGTTTAAAAGAATCTACCACTTCGCTGCGGTTTCGGGTTTGTCCATCTAAATAAGCATAGCGAATATGCTCTTTATCAAAATGTTTGCGGTAAATATCTAGTTGACGCACAAACTGTGAAAATACCAAAACCTTATGGCCATTGGCCAAAATATGATCCAGCGTATGAATCACGTTTTCGAATTTTCCCGATTCGCCCTCAAAATCGGGCTGTATTAATTTCGGATGATTGGCAATTTGACGGAGTTTGGTTAAGCCTTGCAATACTTCCACTTGTTTTTTAGCTACTGTACCATCGGCAATGCTTTGCATCAATTCGTTCCTATAGCTCGATTTTATTTCTTCATACACACTAGCCTGTTCGGCACTCATTTCGCAATAAAACACATGCTCAGTTTTGGGTGGCAATTCGGTAGCCACTTGGTCTTTGGTGCGGCGCAATACAAAAGGCTTAATAAGCGCTTGTAGTTTTTGCGCTTTTTCTTCGTCTTTCTTTTTCTCAATGGGGTACACAAACTCCTCTTGGAAATAATGTTGCGAACCCAATAAGCCCGGGTTTATAAACGACATCTGGGTCCATAAATCGTTTACCGAATTTTCAATTGGGGTTCCACTCAAAATCAATCGGTTTTTAGATTTAAATTGACGAATAGCCTTAAATGCTTTTGAAGCCGCATTTTTAATGTTTTGGCTTTCGTCTAAAATGATGTAGTGAAAATAAAAGCTACTCAATAAGTCGGCATCTACCCGGCTAATGCCATAGGTGCTCAGCACTACATCGTAGTTGGCAAATTGGCTAATGTCCTTGTTCCGAAGCGCTCCGGTATATACCAAAATTTTAAGTTTTGGCGCAAATTTGGCGGCTTCTCGTTCCCAATTATAAATGAGGGAGGTAGGCATAATAATTAAAGAAGTAGCACCTTCTTCAGCATGCTCTTCTTTTACTTGTTGAAGCAAAGCCAAGGCCTGTACCGTTTTCCCCAAACCCATATCGTCGGCCAGGCAACCACCAAAGTGATATTTGCGTAAAAAGTTAAACCAGTGGTAACCTGCTTCTTGGTAGGGGCGCAGGGTTCCCTTAAAACCTTTTGGCATAGCTACCGACTCAATGCCTTCAAAATTCGCCAATTTTTGCAATTTACGGTCCATACTTATGGCCGCTAATTCGGAGTTGGAAATATCGTTTACCAAGCCTAAATGGTGCTTTTTGAGTTTTAATTCGTTTTTTCCTTCGCTAAAGTGGAACAGGTTGCTGTATTGACTAAACCATTTTTCGGGAATAATGGCAATTTCGCCACCGGGCAGGGTAAATTCTTTTATTCGCTTTAAAATATGATTTTTGAGTGCCATGAAGGGAATCTCATAGGGCCCAAACCATACAGTGGCTTCAATATCAAACCAATCGTTGCTTTCTTTTACCTCTAAATTAATACGACTATTCCCTAGCACAAAGGTTTTATCGCCGCCACTTTGCTCCAATTCAAATCCTTGAAATACAAGCCAATCGTGGTGGGTATTAATCCACTCAATAGGGCTGCCACTTTCTTCTTCTGTTTTTACTACTTCTAAATGCGCATATAAACCACCCACGGGGCGCAACCCTTGTTCTACCAATGTATCAATTTTGGTTTTTTCCCAAGTAAGCGATCGCTTTACCCGATGAAAAATAGTTTCGTCGCCCTGTTGTTCCATCCGTACCGATACCCGTTTGCCCGTATCGGCCTGAAACACGTAGTCTCCATATTTAAAATGCAATTGCAGTTGCGTAAAATCACCCAATGCCACTACCTTAAGTACAGGTATAGCCTCGTAGCGTTCTGGAATAATGGTAAAACCCTCGGCATATACGTGGTGTTTTTCAATAAGGGGAGCTACAAATTTTTCAAAATAGGTTTTCTCCGAAGCTCTTGGAATAGCAATAAAGCGCTTGTTTAAAAAAGGCTGTAGTTTTTTTCCTTCCATATCATCTTCAAAAAAGTACAGCATCCCTTCCACCAAAAGCCAAGCCGGTTGGTTACAAATTACTTGCGCCTCTTTAAACATAAACTCAATGCGCTGTCCCTGGTATTTAATGGTTGGAAAATAGCGGGTTTCTGTTTCGTTGCGCCTAAAATGGAACAATACGGTAGCCCCTTCGCTGGCTAGTTGTATGCGTTTTTCTACCGGCCAACCCTCTTTACCCATGAGGTATAAAGGCTTGTTCCCTAGCATTGCCAAGGCTTCCACCAATTTCTTTTCAATTTTAGGTCGATATACGTCGAATAATTGAGGCGTAAATACTTTGGAGAAAAACTCTACGGGCCGTATACTTTTTTTATAGTATTTCTTGATGAGATAGGTTTGCTCCATCTCCTCTAGAAGTTTAATTAGCTGATAGTCGGTTTCATCTAAAATAGATGCAAATTCTTTGGCGGTATTACTAAATAAACGTTGGTAGGTAAGCGAAAAACTACCATTGGCATTTAATTGCACCACGTGGGGTTCAATTACATAGCCTAGGTATTCGTGTTTGCAGAGTGCATATACGAGTTTGCAGGGTTTATCGCTTTGTAGACGGAGCATGTAGACACAAAATTTTCAGAAGGTAGCACTGAAAAAAATGTTAAAACTAACTTATTTTGTCCGTAAATCAAAGTTTTTATCTTTAGATAGTCCCCTCAAACACCAAGGTGGCAGGGCCTTCTAAAAATACTTTGGTAAAGATGGTACCATCAAAGGTAAAGCGCACATTGAGCGCACCCCCACGAACAGAAATGGGCGTATTGTGTGTGCCTAGTAAGCCTTTTTCTTTAGCCATAGCCACCGCTACTGCGGTTACGCCGGTGCCACAAGCCAAGGTTTCATCTTCTACTCCACGCTCGTAGGTGCGCACAGCATAGCCTGTATCTTTTTCTTCAATAAAATTTACATTGATACCTTTTTTGGTATATGTATTATTGTAACGAATGGCTTTTCCACAAGTGTACACATCTAGCTGACTGAGGTTTTGTACCGTACTAACATAATGCGGAGAGCCAGTGTTTAATACCCAGGCTTCGCCATCTCTTTCTAGTACCGAAACATCAATCATTTGCAAACTTACCCAGCTTCCATCGTCGCTAGTATGTGCATAATGTGGCCCATCTACCGCTAAAAAAGTAGTTTCTTTACTAATAATACCTAGCTTTTTTGCAAAAGCCACGGCACAACGTCCGCCATTGCCACACATGCTGCTTGGCTGCCCATCGGCATTGTAATACACCATTTCAAAATCAAAATCGGGGTGGCTTTGCAGTAAAATTAGGCCATCGGCACCTATTCCAAAACGGCGGTTACACAGGCCCTGTACCCAGCAAGGTTCTTGGTGATTAATAGCGCCCGATCGGTTATCGAATACGATAAAATCGTTTCCGGCACCTTGGTATTTAAAAAAATGTAGCATGGTCATGAGTACACAAGATTACAAATTTATAGCCAAAAAAGAACATTTTAGGCACTACAACTTCGCTAAAGTAACCTTTAACATAATTTAACAATTTTGTGTCAGTTTAGCTATAGGATTTAACCCCATTCTAATAGTAAATTTGACTCAACAAAATCAAACGGAAAGATGGATATGAAAAAATTTGGATTTATGTTACTTACCGCCTGTTTAGGTGGTGTAATTACCTTAGGTGCGTATAAATTGGTAGAAACAAAAATTACCGATAGTACCTCATTAAATGATAAGCAACAGACATTTTTTGCAAGCAACCCAAGCGGAGCACTTTCTTCAACAGGAAACCCAGATTTTACACAAGCCGCTGCTTTGGTTACGCCCGCTGTCGTGCACATTAAAACTACCTACTCGTCATCGAGCAGAAGCGGTGGAACTGACCCTTTTGACGATATGTTTCAAGACTTTTTTGGTCGTCGCATGCCTCAACAACGTTCGCCACAAATGGCTTCTGGCTCTGGAGTTATTTTATCGGAAGATGGCTACATTGTAACCAACAACCACGTGGTAGAAAATGCCGATAAAATTGAAGTGGTGTTAAACGATAAACGTTCTTTTTTGGCCAAAGTAATAGGCCGCGATGCGAATACCGATTTGGCTTTATTAAAAGTATCCGCTAAAGGTTTACCTGTTGTAAAAATGGGTAATTCAGACGATGTGCGTGTAGGCGAATGGGTATTGGCCGTGGGCAACCCTTTTAACCTAACCTCAACCGTTACAGCAGGTATTGTAAGTGCCAAAGCTCGTGCCATTGGTATTTTAGGCGATGGTCAAGATCCAGCCATTTCAAAAAGCCGTCCTATCGAATCTTTTATTCAAACCGATGCTGCCATTAACCGTGGAAACAGCGGAGGAGCACTGGTAAATACCAACGGAGAATTAATAGGTATTAATGCGGCCATTGCTTCCCAAACCGGAAATTATGAAGGCTACGGTTTTGCCATTCCGGTAAACTTAGCCAAGAAAATTTTAGATGATTTCCAAAAATTTGGCTCGGTACAACGCGGCTTTTTAGGCATTCAAATAGGCGAAGTAGATGCCGAGTTGGCAGAGAAAAAAGGATTAAAATCTACCCAAGGCGTATATGTAGATAAAGTAGTAGCTGGCGGCGGTGCCGACGCAGCCGGCATTAAAGAAGGGGATGTTATTCTAAAAATCGAGAATGTTCCCGTAAATGCCTCTTCCGAACTGCAAGAACAAATTGGCCGCCACCGTCCGGGCGATAAAATTGCCATAACTTTGGTGCGTAATGGTGTAGAGAAAACCTTAACTGCCGTGCTAAAAGCTGATGAAGGTGCCAAGGTTGCATCTTCAAAATCAACTGAAGAAGTGTTTAATAAATTGGGTGCAAGTTTTGCACCTATTTCCGAAAGCACCAAGAAGAAATTCGGACTTAATGCCGGTTTAATCGTTTCCGAAGTACGCAATGGCGGATTATTTGATCAGGTAGGCTTACCTAAAGGAACTATTATTACTGCGTTAAACGGAAAAACTGTTGCCAAAGTAGATGATTTAGATGAAGCGCTTGGTAATCGCAAAAACGATATGCTCCAAATCACCGGTATTGCCCCGGATGGTGCTCGAATCAATTATACCTTCCAGGTACGCTAAGTCACCATCATAAAAAAGCCCTCCCGAATTTCGGGAGGGCTTTTTTATACGCCAAATTAGTGTTTCCCAATTCAAAGTATACCTATTCTTCAACGATATATATCACGGTACGGGTATAGTTAGATTAGAATCGTTCTAAATAAAAAAAATCTTTAAATGAGCTACTCTAATCTTTATTTTTTTGCTTTTTATTAGATACTTTTGGGCACCAAAAACTTATAAAAACGGTAATGAGTACTTTCGCAAAAACATTCTCATCTTCTCTAGGAAAAAAATTGATTATGGCCCTTACAGGCCTATTTCTTTGCACATTCTTAGTGATACACCTCATCGGAAATCTTCAACTTTTTAAAGCTGATGGTGGAAAGGCCTTTAATGAGTACGCCTATTTTATGACGCATTTCACGCCGATTAAAATTGTGTCTTATCTTTTGTACACCTCCATTGTGGTGCATGCACTTTATGCCTTAATACTTACCATAGGCAATCGTAAAGCACGTAAGGTGTCGTATGGTGCCTATAAAGGATCGGCCAACAGCCCCTGGACTTCTCGAAATATGGGAATATTAGGCACAGTATTACTTATTTTTATTAGTGTGCACATGTCTAATTTCTGGTATGAATATCATTGGGGTAAAGTGCCTTTTGTAGAATATCGTACCGATTTAAATACGCTACAAACCACCCAACGTGATTTGCCCGCAGCCGAGTTTAAAGAATATGTAAAATACCAAGAACAAGGAGTAGAAATTATTAAAGCCAAAGATTTGTATGCCACTACCGCCTTTGCTTTTAAAAACTGCTGGTTGGTGGCTTTATACCTTTTAGGTATGGCCGCTCTTGCTTTCCATTTAATTCACGGATTTCAAAGTGCTTTCCAAACCTTTGGTTTGAACCACAAAAAATATATGCCTTTAATTAAGTGCATTGGCGTTTGGGGCTTTGGTGTGTTAATTCCATTAGCCTTTGCTGCCATGCCACTTTATTTTTTCTTTTGTAAATAAGCTATACACTACGGTTTAACCGCTAAAAAATACGTTCTGACATGAAGTTAGATGCCAAAATTCCAGAAGGACCATTAGCCGAAAAATGGTCGAAACATAAGTTTAACCTCAAATTGGTAAACCCATCCAATAAACGGAAATACACCGTTATTGTAGTGGGAACCGGTTTGGCAGGGTCTTCTGCGGCCGCTTCCTTAGCCGAATTAGGCTACAATGTAAAAGCATTCTGTTACCAAGATTCGCCACGTAGAGCACACTCTATTGCTGCTCAAGGGGGTATTAATGCCGCAAAAAATTACCGCAACGATGGCGATAGTGTGCAACGTTTGTTTTACGATACCATTAAAGGTGGCGATTACCGTTCCCGTGAAGGAAACGTATATCGCTTAGCTGAAGTTTCTGTCAACATCATCGATCAGTGTGTGGCACAAGGCGTACCTTTTGCCCGCGAATATGGTGGCTTACTAGATAATCGTTCGTTTGGTGGCGCCCAAGTATCGCGTACATTTTACGCCCGTGGCCAAACCGGACAACAATTATTATTAGGCGCTTACTCGGCCCTAAATCGCCAAATACACGAAGGCAAAGTAGAGATGTTCAGTCGTCATGAAATGCTAGATGTGGTAACCGTTGATGGCAAAGCCCAAGGAATTATTGCCCGTAACTTGGTTACCGGCGAAATCGAAACTCATGCTGCCCATGCCGTATTATTGTGTACCGGTGGTTACGGAAACGTATATTACCTATCTACAAATGCTATGGGCTGTAACGTAACGGCTGCTTGGAGAGCCCACAAACGTGGTGCTTTTTTTAGTAACCCTTGCTTTACCCAAATTCACCCCACCTGTATCCCCGTATCGGGTGATCATCAATCGAAACTGACTTTAATGTCAGAATCCTTGCGTAACGATGGCCGTGTTTGGGTGCCCAAAACCAAAGAATTAGCCGCACAACTTCGTGACGGCAAAATCAAAGCAACTGATCTTAAAGAAGACGAACGTGATTACTTCTTAGAACGCAAATATCCATCATTTGGTAACCTGGTTCCACGTGATGTGGCTTCTCGTAATGCCAAAGAAATGGTTGATGAAGGAAAAGGTGTAGGTACTTCGGGCGTTGCCGTATACCTCGATTTTGCCGATGCCATCAGCCGTTTAGGCGAAGATGCTGTTCGTGCCAAATACGGAAACTTATTTGATATGTATTATCAGATTACCGACGAAAATCCGTACAAACAACCCATGCGTATTTACCCAGCCGTACACTATACCATGGGCGGTTTATGGGTAGATTATAACTTACAAACTACCGTACCGGGCTTGTATGCCTTGGGCGAAGCCAATTTCTCCGACCACGGTGCAAACCGTTTAGGAGCCTCGGCTTTAATGCAAGGGTTGGCCGATGGTTATTTTGTGATTCCGTATACTTTAGGTGATTATTTAGCCACTATTGGTCCAAAAGCAATAGATGTAAATCATCCGGCCTTTACCGAAACCAAAAAAGCGGTAGAAGAACGTTTGCAAAAATTATTATCCCTAAAAGGAAATAAAACGGTTGATGAATACCACCGCGAATTGGGTAAAATTATGTGGGAATACTGCGGTATGTCCCGTTCTGAAGAAGGCTTGAAAAAAGCAAAAAAACTCATTCAAGATTTAAAAACCGATTTCTGGAAAAATGCCATCGTTTTAGGAACCAATGAAGAGTTCAACATGTCTTTAGAAAAAGCTGGCCGTGTAGCCGACTTTATTGAATTGGGTGAATTGATGATTGATGATGCCTTAGATCGCAACGAATCTTGTGGTGGTCACTTCCGTGTAGAAAGCCAAACCGAAGAGGGTGAAGCACTGCGTGACGATGAAAAATTTGCCTACATAGCCGCTTGGCAGTATACCGGTGAGAACAAACCAGAAGCTTTACACAAGGAAGACTTAAAATTTGAAAACGTAAAACTCTCTCAGCGGAGTTATAAATAGTTTATTATGAGTGGAAATATGAATTTAACACTTAAAGTTTGGCGTCAGCCAAACGGAAATACCAAGGGTACTTTTGTAACCTATCCGGCACCAGGCATTTCTCCAGATATGTCGTTCTTAGAAATGTTGGATGTGGTAAACGAAGGCCTAGTGAAAAAAGGCGAAGATCCCATTCACTTCGATCACGATTGCCGTGAAGGAATTTGTGGTATGTGCTCTTTGCACATCAATGGCCGTCCGCACGGACCGAAACAAGCCATTACCACTTGCCAATTGCACATGCGTAGTTTCCACGATGGCGAAACCATTGTGATTGAACCATGGAGAGCATCGGCATTTCCGGTGATTAAAGATTTGGCGGTAAATCGTTCAGCTTTCGATCGCATTCAACATGCAGGCGGTTTCGTATCGGTAAATACCGGTGGTGTACCCGATGCCAATGCCATTGCCATTCCGAAACCAGTGGCCGATGAGGCTTTCAATTCTGCTACTTGTATTGGTTGCGGAGCCTGTGTAGCGGCATGTAAAAATGCGTCGGCTATGTTGTTTGTTTCGGCAAAAGTTTCACAATTGGCGCTATTGCCACAAGGTCAGCCCGAGCGTTACCAACGTGCGCAAGCCATGGTAGGGCAAATGGATGCCGAAGGTTTTGGTAGCTGTACCAATACCGGTGCTTGCGAAGCCGAGTGCCCGAAAGAGATTAAGATTACCAATATCGCCCGTATGAACCGCGATTACTTTACGGCCAATTTCTTTAAGGAAGAAGCCTAAGCAAATTTAGGTACCACAAAAAAAGCCCTCCCGAAATTTCGGGAGGGCTTTTTTATGAAAAGGATACCTATTTTTTGAGGGTAATCTGAATTACCCCATTTTTTCCAGCTTTGCCATAGGCTTGTAGTGCATCCTTGCCCTTTAACACATTAATAGATTCAATGGCGTTTGGATTTATTTTATCTAGTTCTGATTTAGAAATCACTTTACCCTCCAAAACACATAACGGCGCATTTTTATCTGCCCTTGGAGTGCTCTTAGTACTGTCTTGCAAGGATATATCGTAATTTTGATGTTGGTGCTGCGTTACAGTAACAGGTTTCATTGCAAAACCTAGTACAACCATTAGCCCCATTAAGAAAAAAAGTAGTCGCTTATTTGCCATATCTTTAGTTTGATTTTATAGCTAAAGATACACATTTAGTATATTCAACATCCATCCCTCATGAAAATAGCCTTCCACGGAGCTGCCCGAACTGTTACCGGTAGCAAGCACCTTATTACCCTCGATAATCAAACTCAAATCTTATTAGACTGTGGCATGTTTCAGGGCCGTGGTGCAGCAACCGACGAGTGGAACAAACACTTTGGTTTTAACCCAGCCGAGGTGTCGTACGTGATACTTTCGCATGCGCACATCGATCACTCAGGCTTATTGCCCAAATTAGTAGCCGAAGGTTTTAAAGGCCCCATTTTTTGTACCGCCGCTACGCTAGATTTGGTACGTATTTTATTATTAGACTCGGCCAAAATTCAAGAACAAGATGCCTTTTACGAAAATAAAAGGCGGGCAAAAGAGCTGATAAAGCCGCTCTATGTAGAAGAAGACGTAGACAAAACCCTTAGTCGGTTTAAGGTGGTGCCTTACGACACCCCTACGGTTATAGATGAAAATAGCATTGTATACTTTACCGATGCAGGTCATATTTTGGGTAGTGCCGCCGTTCATTTATCCATCACCGAAAAAAATAAAACTACCCGACTTACTTTTAGTGGCGATGTAGGCCGCTACGGCGATTTGCTCTTGCGGGCTCCACAAACTTTTCCGCAGGCCGATTATATTTTAATCGAATCTACCTACGGCGATCGTTTACACCAAGAGGTAATACCCCCCGAAGAAGCTTTGCGCCAAATTATTGAGGAAACCTGTATCAAGCATGGTGGTAAAGTAGTTATACCTGCATTTAGTGTAGGTCGTACGCAAGAATTGCTGTATGCGCTCAATGCCTTAGAAGTTGACGGCAAATTGCCCAATGTGCCTTATTATGTAGACAGTCCATTATCTTCTAAAGCTACGGCGGTAATTAAAAGCCACCCCGAAGTATATAACCGTGGTGTTAAAGAGCTCATGAAAAAAGATCACGATCCTTTTGATTTTAAAGGCCTGGTATTTATTGAAGATGTAAAAGATTCCATTGCCTTAAATGACGATAAAACCCCTTGCGTCATTATCTCTGCTTCGGGCATGGCCGATGCCGGACGGGTGAAACACCACATTCGGAATACCATTGATAATCCGAACAATACCATTTTAATGGCCGGCTATTGCGAACCACGGTCTTTGGGTGGTCGTTTGGTTTCGGGACAGCCCTTTGTGCGTATTTTTGGTGAAGAGCATGTGGTAAAAGCCCAAGTTAAAGAGATTAAATCGATGAGTGCCCATGGTGATCGTGACGATTTATTGGGCTTTTTATCGTGTCAAAATCCAGCATTGGTAAAAAAGTTATTCATTGTCCACGGCGAATACGATTCGCAAATCAACTTTAAAGCTACGCTAGAAGCCGAAGGATTTCAGTCGGTAGACATACCCGATATGCACCAATCGATTGAGTTAGCTTAGGCATAAAAAAAGAGGCCCGATTTCGGGCCTCTTTTTTGTGAACGTTTTATATTTTTAGTTCTGACGGGCCGGTGCTGGCGTAGGCAAAGGCTTACGAGGCAATAAATCGGCACGTTGTGCACTGTGGTAAACAAATGAAGCCACAATGGTAGCGGCTTGTTTTAAATCGTCTTCAATTAAGCGATCGTAGGTATCCATATTGGTGTGGTGGGTACGTGTATTGTATTCAATAACATCCTGAATGAATTGAAATCCCGGAATACCCACTGCATCAAAAGATAAGTGATCCGTTCCGCCAGTATTTCTTGGCGTTAAGGTTGTAGCGCCTAAATCGGCAAAAGGAGCCAACCACGATTTAAAGATAGGCGCAATGGCTTCGTTGCCTTGCAAGTATACTCCTCTAATTTTTCCGGTGCCATTATCTAAATTATAATAGGCTGAAACTTTCGCTTGCTCTGGTGTAAGTACCATGGTTTTTGGATCGCCAAAATGTTTTAAAACATAATTCCTAGAGCCGTATAAACCTTGCTCCTCGGCACTCCAAAGCGCCATACGAATAGTGCGTTTTGGTTTAAAACCAATGGATTTAAGGATGCGCATCGCTTCCATCATTACCGCAGAACCTGCAGCATTATCGGTAGCACCAGTAGCAGCATGCCAAGAATCTAAGTGAGCACCAATCATAACGACTTGGTCTTTTAATTTTTTATCGGTGCCCGGAATTTCGGCTACCACATTATAACCAGTTAAATCAGAATCAACAAAACGGGTTTGGATATCGGCTTCAACTTCCACTTTTTGTCCGGCTTTTACCAAGCGTAACAAACGTAAATAATCTTCTTGCGACATTTCTACTTCAGGTGCAACCGCTTTTGCATCGGAAGCGTATGAAGCACCATTGCTGGTGAAGAAGGTGCCGTGGGTGCCACGTCCGTTGCTCAGTATTAAACCTACATTTTCTTGAATTAACATGTCGTTTATTTGGCTGCGTAAAGCACGTTGCTTACGCATAGCTTCCATAGCTGCAGGAGCTGGTCCGCCTGCATTTGGGCTTCTTGGAGCAGCAGGCTCTGACATTTTAGCCAACTCCTCATCGGTATGGCGGCTACCATCCGATTTAAAACTAGTTGTAATAGCATTGTTTACATCAAAAATAATAATCTTACCGGCCAAGGTGCCTTTGTATTTAGCTAAATCGGCAACTGAATCAGCTTTCACTAAAACTACCTCTGCTTTAATAGGGCCATTGGTACTTGGAGTCCACGCTTTTGGCGAAGCAATAAGTGCGTGATAGTAGGGAGCACTCATTGCGATATAGCTTTTTTGTACTTCCCAGCCTCTACCAAAAGTGCCCCAAGGCTCTAAGGCAACATTTTGTAAGCCCCAACCTTTTAAGGTGCTGGCTGCCCAATTTTCGGCTCTTTTTAAGCCGGGGGAGTTCGCTAATCGTGGTCCAGCAACATCGGTTAGGTAAAAGGCCGTTTGCATTACCTGCGATTTATTAAGGCCTTCATCTTTAATTCTTTGGATAGCAGTTTGGTCTACTGCTTCTTCTTGAGCTAGTGCGCTGGTGGCGAAACCTAAAGCAAGAATAATGGAAAATATAAATGATTTTTTCATGTTGTTTTGGGTTGTTGTTAAACAAACTTATTATTAAATTCTTAATTCCTTGTATAACATTTTTAGTATAAAGCTTGATTTTAGCCGAAATAAAATTAAGTTTAAGCTTGTAATTTGATTTCCGCTTATGAAAAAGACTCTATTTTGTTTATTGATGCTAGCCACTACAGTAGTAAAAGCACAACCCGCTACGATTAAAAAAGATAGCGTGGTACACGTGATGCTTGATGAAGTATCTGCCAAAAATATAGAAGCCACGGTGCGAAAACTAGTTTCTTTTCAAACACGGCATACGCTAAGCGATACCCTAAGTGCAAAAACGGGTATTGGTGCAGCTCGTAACTGGATAAAAGCTGAATTTGAAAAATATGCCAAAGAATCGGGTGGGCGCTTGCAAGTAAGCTTTGATACGTTTACCCAAGCCGCCGATGGTCGTAGAGTAACTAGTCCAACAATACTAAAAAATGTGTTGGCCATTCTGCCCGGAACAGATCCTTTAGATACCAGGGTATTTATTGTTTCGGGGCATTACGATTCTAGAGCTTCGGATGTGCTAGATGCCCAAATTGCTGCACCGGGCGCCAACGATGATGCTTCCGGCACTGCCGTGGCTATGGAATTGGCACGAGTAATGAGCAAAAAACAGTTTAATTGTACCCTTATTTTTGTGGCCATGGTGGGCGAAGAACAAGGTTTGTACGGTGCTACCAATTTGGCAAAACGTGCTAAAGAAGAGAAATGGAACCTAACTGGTATGATTACCAACGATATTGTGGGTAATACCTATGGCATTGAAACCGATTTAAAAGATAACCGTAGTGTACGCATTTTTAGCGAAGGGGTTTCGCAGGCAGAAACTGCCGCTCAGGGAACCTTACGTACCAGTATTGGTTCAGAAAACGACGGCTTTGCACGTCAATTTGCCCGTTATTGCAAAGAGATAGGGGAGCGTTATGTTGATCAATTAGATGTAAAACTTATTTTTAGAAGAGACCGCTATTTACGTGGCGGTGATCATACCCCATTTTCTCAGCAAGGTTTTGCGGCCATACGGGTAACCGAAATGAATGAGAATTTCAATCGTCAGCACCAAAATGTTCGCCTAGAGAAAGGTATAGATTATGGCGATACCCCCGATTTTGTAGATTACATCTATACGCAAAAAGTGGCACGCATGAATTTAGCAGCTTTGGCTAATTTGGCTTTGGCACCCCAAGAGCCGCAGCAAGTTAAAATAGTAACTATCGAACTTACCAATAAAACAAGTTTGAGGTGGACTGCTCCGACCGGAGAAAAGCCGCTGGGTTATTATGTGGTTATGAGAGAAACGAGTAGCCCCATTTGGGAGCGTAAGTTTTTTGTAAGCGGTACCCAAGCTACTTTTAACTATTCAAAAGACAATTACATTTTTGGCGTACAAGCCGTAGATGCAGAGGGACACGAAAGTTTGGTGGTTTTGCCTTTGCCAGGCAGATAGCTTATTTCCAGCTAAATAAAGCGTACACAGATTTAACCAATACTTCGATAGAAGGCATTTGAAAATGAATACTAGCGCTGTATTTTTCCATAGGAATTTGCATATCACTTTGTGTAGCTAAGTACACAACACCTACTAAAACAGGAATTAGTACCAGTATAAAGGGAGAAACAGCAGCTTTTTTATTTTTCATGGCGCATTATTTTTACAAATAACGGGTAAATTACCGAATTCGTATTCTTAAAAAATGTTAAATTTTCACTTATATCTTAAATGATTGTTTAATGCTTTCGATATAGTCTAGTTTTTCCCAGGTAAATAGCTCTACTTCAATCGTTTTGCTTTCGCCGTTGGCACCAATAAAAATTTTACGCACGGTTTCATTTTTACGTCCCATATGTCCGTAGGCGGCAGTTTCTGAATACATGGGGGTGCGTAATTTTAAGCGTGTTTCAATACCGTAAGGAGTCATATCGAAAATCTCTTCAACTTTCTTTGCAATTTCACCATCGCTTAGGGCCACTTTGGCGGTACCGTTGGTATTTACATAAATGCCCATTGGGTTTTTTACACCAATGGCGTACGATACCTGAACCAATACCTCATCGCATACGCCGGCAGCCACTAAATTTTTGGCAATATGGCGGGTGGCATAAGCGGCAGAGCGGTCTACTTTCGATGGATCTTTTCCGGAAAAGGCACCACCACCGTGTGCACCCTTACCGCCATAGGTATCTACTATAATTTTGCGTCCGGTTAAGCCGGTATCGCCGTGTGGGCCACCTATAACAAATTTTCCGGTTGGATTGATGTGGTAGATAATTTTATCGGTAAACAAGGCTTGAAGCTCTGGTTTCAGATGCTTTTTTACTCTGGGAATTAATATATTGATGATATCTTTTTTGATTTGCTCTTGCATGGCCTTCTCTTCCGCAAAATCATCGTGTTGGGTAGATACTACAATGGCATCAATACGAATGGGTTTGTGGTCGTCGCTATATTCAATGGTTACTTGCGATTTTGCATCGGGGCGCAAATAGCTAATTTCTTTTCCTTCTCTGCGTAGGGCAGCTAATTCAATTAATAATTTGTGCGACAAATCGAGTGCCAATGGCATGTAATTGTCGGTTTCATTAGTGGCATAGCCAAACATCATGCCTTGGTCGCCGGCACCTTGATCTAGTTTGTTTTTGCGCTCAACTCCTTGGTTTATATCGTTAGATTGCTCGTGAATAGCCGATAATATGCCGCAAGAGTTCGCTTCAAACATGTATTCCGATTTGGTATATCCGATTTTTCGGATGACTTCTCGGGTAATTTTTTGAACATCTAAATAGGTACTCGATTTTACTTCACCAGCTAAAATTACTTGCCCGGTAGTCACTAAAGTTTCGCAGGCTACCTTAGAATCGGCATCCCAGGCTAAAAAATTATCAATTAAAGCATCCGAAATTTGATCGGCTACTTTGTCTGGGTGGCCTTCTGATACTGATTCTGAAGTAAATAAATAAGGCATTTTTTCTGATTTAAACGTGTTTAACTAAATAAAGCAGAAAATGGAGAGGTTAAATTGGCTGAAAAAACGTAGGGGTTTTAGCAATTTTTTTACGTGGTTGCAAGCAACTCAAATCGATCCACTTTTTGCATCACAAAAGTACAACAATTTTTAAATTCTTAAATATTTGGCCTTAATTTGTCTAGAATTAACAAAACAACTCTTTTGAGCAAGCAATTACTTTTCCTCATCAATCCTATAGCTGGCGGTAAATCTAAAACCCGAATACCCGGACTGATACGAGAGCACTTAGATGCTAGTCAATTTGACTATCGGTATCGCTTTACCGAGTATATGGGTCATGCTCGTGAATTGGCCAAGGAAGCTATTGCGCAAGGAGTAGATATGGTAGTGGCTGTTGGTGGCGATGGTACTATTAATGAGGTAGCCTCTGCTTTGGTAGGTAGCTCGGCAAGTATGGCTATTGTACCCATGGGTTCGGGCAATGGCTTGGCAACGGCTTTAGGTATTTCGCTTCATCCGGCAAAAGCCATTCAGCAATTAAACACATCTTCGGCGCATTTGGTAGATTCGGCTAGTATTAACGGTCACCCTATTTTTAATGTAAGTGGTATGGGTTTTGATGCCGAAATAAGTGCTCTTTTTGCTAAAGAAATCGATAGGGGTTTGTGGGGTTATATTAAAAACACGCTTTCGGCCATTATAAAGTATCAACCGCAGGTATATACCCTAGAATTAAATGGTGTGACCTTTCAAAGGACTGCGTTTATGATTAATTTGGCTAATTCTACTCAGTTTGGAAATAACGCACACATTTCTCCGGAGGCTTCTATTACCGATGGTTTGTTGGATATTTGTGTGGTTAAACCTTTCCCCTTGTATAAATTTCCGCTATTGGCTTACAGGTTATTTAGTCGTACGGCACATAAATCTTCGTTTATAGAAATTTATAAATCAACAGAAGCCACCATTACTCGTAGCCAAGAAGGCCCGGTGCATTTAGATGGGGAGCCGATAGTGTTGGGCACTAAATTGCATATTGTATTGCATCCGGCTAGTTTATATTTAATGTATTAGGCATGTCAAAAAAGAACAGTTCTTGGGGTGGTATTATGTTTTCTACCGATCCAGATTTTACCTATGAACCTGAAAGAGATTCGGGAGAAGAAACCCTAGCGCCATCGCAACAAGATTTACGAGTACAGCTCGATCGTAAACAACGGGGTGGCAAATCGGTAACCTTAATTACCGGATTTGTGGGTAGTTCTACCGATTTAGAAATCCTAGGAAAAAAACTCAAACAAAAATGCGGAGTGGGTGGTAGTGCGAAAGATGGAGAGATTCTAATTCAAGGTGATTTTAGAGAAAAGGTACTGCAATTGCTTGTGACCGATGGGTACAAAGTGAAAAAAATAGGCGGCTAGTTAATCCACCTAAAAAAGCCTTAAAAGCTTATATTTAGCAGTTTTTGGCTTAGTGTTTTCTGTACAATTAGCTATTTTTTTCACTAATTTTTAGCCTAAATTGTTGTAGTTCTTCTTAATTTTAAACGTTTTCTTTACTTATTTGAAAACATAATTTATGAGTTACAACGTAATTGCTACCCCTGATTTGTCCTATTTGCAAATCCAAGCTAGCCAGCCAGTTTATTATCAACTCTCGGCTTCCGAATTGGTGGAACATGCACTAAAAAATGGCGAAGGTACTTTGGCAGATTCAGGTGCTTTGGCGGTAGATACAGGCAAATTTACGGGCCGCTCTCCCAAAGACCGATTTATTGTAGAAGATGAGTTAACCAAAGACGCTGTTTGGTGGGGAGATATCAATCAGAAATTTGATGCGGCCAAATTTGATGCACTCCACCTAAAAGTTGCAGATTACCTGGCTCAGCGAACCTTGTACGTACGCGATGCCTATGCGTGTGCCGATCCGGCATATAGGCTTAGTATTCGGGTGCTTACCGAAATGGCTTACCAAAATCTATTTGCCCACCACATGTTTCTTAGGCCTATAGCTACTGAGCTAGGTACTGTTCCTGAGTGGACTATTTTGGCAGCTCCAGGATTTATGGCTGAGCCCGAGATAGATGGCACCCGTCAGCCTAATTTTTGTATACTTAATTTTAGCAAACGCATTATTTTAATTGGCGGTACGGGCTATACCGGCGAAATAAAAAAAGGAATTTTTGCAGTCTTAAATTTCTTATTGCCACATACCCAAGATGTACTTTCTATGCATTGCTCTATTAATGAAGGTAAAGCGGGCGATACAGCAGTGTTTTTTGGCTTATCGGGTACGGGCAAAACTACACTTTCTGCCGACCCAGCTAGAGATTTAATAGGCGATGATGAACATGGTTGGAGTGAAAACGCTGTATTTAATTTTGAGGGTGGATGTTATGCAAAATGTGTAGACCTTAGCCCCGAGAAAGAACCTGAAATTTATAAAGCCATTAAATCTGGGTCTTTATTAGAGAATATCAATTACTTCCCTGGCACCAATACGGTTGATTTTTCGAATATTGAAAAAACAGAAAACACCCGGGTAGCCTATCCCATTGAGTATATAAGCCATGCTAAGGTGCCCTCTATTGGCCCAGCACCAAAAAACATTTTTTTCTTAACAGCAGATGCGTTTGGCGTATTGCCTCCCATTGCAAAACTAACTAGTGCACAAGCCATGTACCATTTTATTTCGGGGTATACGGCTAAAGTTGCCGGCACAGAGGCAGGTATTGCTGAGCCTCAGGCTACCTTTTCTGCCTGCTTCGGCAAAGCCTTTATGCCACTTCATCCTACTGTTTATGCGCATTTATTAGGCGAAAAGTTAGAAAAAGAGCAAGTAAAGGTTTGGCTAGTTAATACCGGGTGGACGGGCGGCCCCTATGGTATAGGTACCCGAATGAAACTTGCCTACACTCGGGCTATTATTACGGCGGTACTTACTGGCGAATTAGAAAATGCTTCGTTTGACCAAGATCCTTTATTTGGCTTTGCCTTACCAACAACGTGTACCGGTGTACCCTCAGAAGTATTAAATCCACGCAACACTTGGGCCGATAAGCAGGCCTATGATGCAAAAGCTAGTGAGTTGGCTCAGGACTTTATTGCCAACTTTACACAATTTGCCAACTTTGCCAATGCCGAAATACGATTGGCTAGCCCAAGAACATCTCTTTCTGTATAAACAATAAATTAAATTTTCGTGTACACTTGCAATTGCAAAAAAAAATAGTTTTCATTGCATATTATTAGCGACGAAAAAAATTAAGTAACAAAAGCGTCACTAAGTATTTTTTTAGGTTGAAAAGCATATTTTTGTTATCCAGTAAAAAAATAAAAAACTAATTAATTTATAATTTAAACAAAACCAAAAACTAAAATTTTAAAACAATGGCAAACGCAACCAAAGCAGCAACTGCTAAAAAAGAGAATTCTGGTTCAAATCTTTTTGCAAGTTTATCAATCGTAATCTGTATCGTAATAGGTATCATTTTATGGAAATTCGTTATGGGTAATTCTTCAAACTTTGAAGGCGGAGACGCAGAGAACGGTCACCCACTACCAGGCAATTATTTTGGAATGGTATACAAAGGTGGTGCAGTAGTACCCGTATTAATGGGCTTATTCTTAATGGTAGTAGTATTCTCATTTGAACGTTTCTTTGTAATTAGCAAAGCTGCAGGTAAAGGCAACGTTGACGCTTTCGTTAAAAAAATCCAAGGCTTTTTAAGCGCTGGTAATATTGACGCTGCTTCTGCAGAGTGCGATAAACAAGAAGGATCTGTAGCAAATGTGATTAAATCAGGTTTGAAAAAATACAAAGAAGTAGAATCTGAAAAAAATATGGATACTGAGCAAAAATGCTTGGCTATTCAGAAAGATATAGAAGAAGCTACAGCCTTAGAAATGCCAATGTTAGAGCAAAACTTAACCATTATCGCCACCTTGGTATCTATTGGTACTTTGATGGGTCTATTAGGTACTGTAACCGGTATGATTAAAGCCTTCTCGGCTTTAGCAACTGCAGGTGCACCAGATCAATCTCAATTAGCAAATGGTATTTCTGAAGCCTTAATTAATACCGCAACTGGTATTGCTACTTCAACTGTAGCCATTGTTATGTACAATGTATTTACTTCTAAAATCGATAAATTAACCTACTCTATCGATGAGGCAGGTTTCTCTATTGTACAAACTTACGCTAGTACACATAAATAGTTTTTTGTTTATAGAATACCCCAAGGCATATCCTTGGGGTATTTATATGCATTAACTAATCATTTTGTACGTTTAATAGTAAAATCAGACATACTATGCCAAGAGTAAAAGTTCCAAGAAAAAGTACAGCAATTGACATGACTGCCATGTGTGATGTGGCTTTCCTATTGCTTACGTTTTTTATCTTAACAGCCACTGCACGTCAGCCTGAACCATTGCCTGTTGATACCCCGGCATCAACTGTAAAAATTAAATTACCAGAAACCGATGTAGCTACTGTTACTATAGGTCAGGGTAAAATTTTCTTTGGTGTAAAAGGTCAGCAAATTCGTATAAACATGTTAAATCGTATTTCTAAACGCTACAACTTGCAATTTACAGAACAAGAAAAAGTACGTTTTTCTGTAGTAGAAACCTTTGGTGTACCTGTTGCTAATTTAAAGCAGTTTATTTCGCTAAGTAACGACGAACGTAACCAAGCAGGTTTACAACCCGGTATTCCGGCAGACTCAACCGATAATCAACTGCACGAATGGATCTTGGCTGCTCGGTACGCAACTAAAGAGTTAAACAATAAAGATCTACGTTTAAGTATTAAAGGCGATTCTAAAGAAGAATATCCTCAAATAAAAAAGGTTATTGACATTTTTCAGAAGCAAAAAATCAACAAATTCAGCTTGATTACCTCGTTGAGACAAGCAGAAAAGTAAAATCGTAAACATCAAACTATAACACGATGGCAGAATTAGATACCTCCTCCGGTGGCAGTAAAAAAGGTGGAAAAGTTAGAAGTAAGAAGCAATCTACCCGTATAGATTTAACCGCAATGGTTGATTTGGCTTTCTTGCTTATTACTTTTTTTATGCTTACCACTACCTTAGCAAAACCACAGGCCATGGATTTAGCTATGCCTGATAAAGATGAAGATAAGCCCGAATCTAAGTTAGAAATTGCAGATAATCGCACCATGACTATTTTGTTGGGTCAAAATAATAGAATAGAGTGGTATATGGGATTAGTGGATAACCCCAAAACACCTACTGTAGATAACTTTGGGCGTAATGGTATTCGCAAAGCCCTTATCGAAAAAATAAAAGAAGTAAGAGGTATTACCGGCGATCCTAAAAAAGGCTTAATCGTGTTAATTAAACCAAGCGATAAGTCTACTTATAGAAATCTGGTAGATATTTTAGATGAAATGAAAATCTCTGATGTGCAAACATACGCCATTGTAGATATCACCAATCCAGAAATTGGATTGATGAAACGTGATGGTATTTATAAGTAAAACCAGACGTTTAAATAATTAGTTTATAGTCCTTTAATCGAAATAAAAGACAATATGTCAAAATTAGATATTTTTAAACTAGAGTGGATTGATTTGGTATTCGCCGGGCGCAACAAAGCCTATGGCGCCTACGAACTTCGTAAGGAAAATCCAAAAACAACCAGCAGAGCACTATTAGTAGGTAGCTTGTTGTTTATTGCAGTGGTAACTCTTCCATTAATTATTAGGTTCATTGCTGGTATCATTCCAGATAATTCCGATCAGTTTAAACAAACCGAAGTGGTATTGGCAGCGCCACCTCCTATTGATAAAGACACCCCACCACCACCCCCTGAACCACCCAAACCAAAGGTAGATCAGGTGCGTTTCCCGCCACCGGTTGTAGTACCTGCCGAAAAAGTGCGTGACGAAGAACCACCAACTGTAGAGGAATTGAAAAAAGCGGATCCGGGCCAGAAAACAATTGAAGGTGACCCGAATGCCGAAATTAAAATTGAAGAGCCTGCAGGAAACGCAGAGGTTACAGAAGATAACGGTATTAGAGATTTTGCTAGTGTAGAGGTTATGCCCGAATTCCCTGGAGGTCAATCAGGTTGGGGTAAATACCTACAAAAAAATATGAAGTATCCACCTATTGCTCGTGAAAACAACATTACCGGTCGTGTAATTGTGAGTTTTGTAGTAGAGAAAAACGGTAATTTATCAGATATAAAAGTATTAAGAGGAATTGGTGGTGGTTGCGATGAAGAAGCTGTACGAGTGTTGAAAGCTGCCCCATCTTGGAAACCAGGTATACAAAATGGCCGTTCGGTACGGGTTCAGTATACTATGCCAATTTTCTTCCAATTAGCACAATAGTTTTTCATGACTAATCACGGTGCTGATTCTAAACAGAAATCGCCTATTGGGCGATTTCTGTTTTTTTTAAAGCTCTTGATGTTTTCTTTTTATCTCATTTTGGGCTTGCTCGTAATTTTTTGGAAAGAGCTACCCATAGATATTTCGCAAAACTATCGGATACTTTTTGGCGTTGTACTCATAGTATATTCCTTTTTTAGGTTTATCCGAATAAAACAAGAAAGCGTATAAGTATGAATACCAACCGTATTTTCTGGGCATTGGGCTTGTTGGTTCTATCTTTTTTTGGAGCTTGCCACAGCAAAAGTACCGTACAAGATTATACGCATGGGCGTACAAGCTTGGTGGTAGATGAAAGTTTGGCTCCAATTATAGAAGACCAATTGCTAATTTTTCAAAGCGTTTATCCAGAGGTACAGGTAAGCACGCTTTACAAACCAGAGAACGAATTGCTTAAATTTTTGCTTACCGATAGTATTCGGGTAGCTGTAATGGCCAGAACGCTAACTCCCCAAGAAGCCAAATTTTATGAGCAAAAACAAATTAAAATAAGGGTAACACGCTTTGCAATTGATGGCATTGCTTTAATTACCAATATCAATAATACAGATAGTTTACTAAGCGAAAACGATATTATAAACCTCATGCAGGGCAAAGCAAGTGCTATTAAAAGTTTAGTTTTCGACAACCCCAACTCCAGTACCGTACGCTATTTAAAAGAATTGGCAAAAGTGAATTCCCTGCCTAGCAAAGGAATATATGCGCTGAAAACTAATCCCGAGGTAATTACTTATGTAGCCACACATCCAGGTAGTATTGGGGTGGTGGGCGTAAACTGGTTAATGCAACCCGATGCAAGTATTAGCGATGCTGTAGAGCAATTAAAAATAATGGGGGTATGCAAGGGCAATCGTAAAAATGATGCTACAAGTTACTTTAAACCCACTCAAAGCGATTTAGCTTTGGGAAATTACCCATTAATGCGTAATTTGTACCTCATTAACTGTGAGGGAGGCCCCGGACCGGGAACAGGTTTTACAAGCTTTGTTGCCGGTGAACGTGGTCAGCGCATTGTATTAAAGTCTGGCTTGCTGCCCGATAGTATCCCGCCCAGAGAAGTGATAATTAGAAAGTAGAATAAAACAAAACGAACCATGGAAATAATGAAAAAAGCGCTAAAATCAACCCTATTGTTGATTCTAGTAGGTTCAGCCCTGTATGCCCAAACCTTAGGTGATGCTCAAAAGGCACTAGATGCTGAGCAATACCAAAATGCGAAATCGCAATTAAAAAGTTTAATAGCCCTTCAGCCAACTGTTGCAGAAAATTTTTTCTATTTAGGTCAAGTGTACCTAAAAACAGATTACGCCGATTCTGCTAAAGCCGTGTTTAACCAAGGAATTACCGTAAATCCGGCCTTTCCCCTAAACTACGTAGGTTTAGGTCAGGTTGATTTAGACGATAACCAAGCCTCAGCCGCCAAAGCCAATTTTGATAAAGCTATTGCTGTATCGGATAAAAAAGATGCCCGTGCCTATTTATTTATCGGCAAAGCGTACAGCCATGCCAAAAAACCAAATTACGCTGAAGCAATTAATGCACTTACTGCAGGCAAGCTCATTGTAGAAAAACAAAAAGGTGTTAATGGGTTTTTAGCCGATTTAAACCTTGCCTTTGGCGATGCCTTCCGTGGCCAACTAAAAAACTCTGAAGCCTATAGTGCCTATCGTACCGCTTTTGAATTAAATAATAGCCTTATTCGTACCAAAGTAGAATTAGGCGTAATTAATAAAATGTCAAAAGCATTTCAAGAATCAGCCGATGAATTTAATGCCGTTTTGGTCATCAATCCCAATTATGGTCCGGCTTATCGCGAATTGGCCGAAACCTATTATTTATGGGCTAAAGATCAAGCTAAAGATTACGATGCTAAAATAAAGCAAGCCCTAGAATATTATAAAAAATATTTAGAGCTAACCGATAAATCATTGGAATCACGCATGCGTTATGCCGATTTCTTGATTTTGGCAAAAGATTACAAGTCATTGCAAGCAGAAGCACAAGTAATGGCTCAAATGGATAAAGCCAATAAGCGAATTTTACGTTACTTGGCGTATGCGGCTTATGAAAATGGAGATTACCCAGCAAGTATTCAAGCCATTAAAGACTTTATGATTAAGGTAGAAGCTAAACGTATTATTGGTAGAGATTATAGCTACTTAGGTCGTGCTTTAATTAAATCTGGACAAGAAGAAGAAGGTTTTCAAACCGTAAAGAAAGCCCTAGATATTGATTCTTCCTTAGTGAGTGGCATGAGTGATTTAGGTAAAGAATTGTATGGTCTAAAAAAGTATAGCAAGGCAGCCGAAGCTTATGAACTTGCTGTGAAAAATCCGCAACGCAACCTTTTAGATTATTTCTACTTGGGCTCATCGTACTACTTCGATTACGGTGCTAAAAAAACAGCCGGCTTAGAAGCCGATAAATCTTTATTGGTAAAAGCCGATTCTGCCTTTAGTTATTTAGCACAACGTTCACCAAATACTAATGCAGCATGGCAGTTCAGAGGCCGTATCAATCGTCAGTTCGATGATGCCAACGATAGCCAAGGCTTAGCTGTTCCATTCTATGAAAAATATGTAGAATTGGTAACCGTAACTAAACCGGAATTAGCCGCCAAAAATGGCACAGGACTAACAGAGGCCTATATTTATTTAGGTTCGGTAGTTGCTCGTAAAGATAAAGACACCGAAAAAGCAAAAGAGTATTTCAACAAGGTGTTGGCTATTGACCCTGCCAATGCCACAGCTCTCGAAGTGCTCAAAGCATTGGGTACAACAAAGTAAAAAAATATCCCTTTTTTTAAGCGCCTTAATCATCAGATTAAGGCGCTTTCTTATTATATTTGCGCCATCAAACCCAACACATGGAAGCACAAAGTACCCCAATTAATTATTTGCCCATTTTTTTTCAAATGATTGTTGCTATGGGCTTTGTGGTACTAACCATGGTGGTTACCCACAAAATAGGCCCAAAACGTAAAACAGCCGATAAATTAACGCCATTCGAATCAGGAATTGAGTCTGTGGGCAATGCCCGTCAACCCTTTTCTATCAAATACTTTTTGGTGGCTATTTTATTTGTCCTTTTTGACGTCGAGGTGATCTTTATGTACCCCTGGGCTGTTAATTTTAGAGAGTTGGGTTGGACAGGTTTAGTGGAGATGTTCATCTTTATGGGAACACTTTTGGCGGGATTTATTTACATCCTTAAAAAGGGTGCATTAGATTGGGAATAAAGCATAACAGAATATAATAACGGCATTATGAGCGAATTAACTATTGTTGAAGCTCCTCCCGGTATAGAGGGATCTGGCTTTTTTGCAACTTCACTAGACAAGGTAGTGGGCTTAGCCCGCTCACATTCTTTGTGGCCACTGCCATTTGCCACCTCTTGTTGTGGTATTGAGTTTATGGCTACCATGGGCTCTCATTATGATTTTGCCCGTTTTGGTTCAGAACGACCGAGTTTTTCGCCACGCCAAGCCGATTTATTAATGGTAATGGGCACCATTGCCAAAAAAATGGGCCCGGTATTGCAACAAGTATATACCCAAATGGCCGAACCCCGCTGGGTAATTGCCGTAGGTGCTTGTGCATCTAGTGGGGGTATTTTTGATACCTATTCGGTTTTGCAGGGCATCGATGAAATTATTCCGGTTGATGTATACGTACCCGGTTGCCCGCCTAGGCCGGAAGCCATTATCGATGGTTTTAATAAAATACAAGAATTAGTGAAAAACGAATCTCTTCGTCGTCGCGAATCGCCAGAGTATCAAGCACTATTAGCCAAATACGGAATTCAATAATGGGCACACTAAGCAACCAAGTAGTAGTTCAAAAACTAACGGCACGTTTTGCCGATAAGATATCGGTACCCAACGAGCCATTTGGTCTGTTAACTTTTGAAACGAATACAGAAACCATTGCCGAAGTTCTACGCTTTTTAAAAGAAGATAAAGAACTTCAGTTTAATTATCTCACAGATATTACAGGCATACACTACCCCGAGCAAGAATTAGCTATTGGGGTAATATACCATTTGCACAGCTTAAGCACAAATGTGCGTATACGCATTAAAGTATTTCTTTCAGTTGCTAATCCAAGCATTCCTACTGCCACTAACTTATGGGAAGGAGCCAATTGGATGGAACGTGAAACCTATGATTTTTTTGGAGTGCAGTTTGAAGGACACCCAAATTTATGCCGCATTTTAAATGTGGATGACATGACGGTTTTCCCGATGCGTAAAGAATACCCATTAGAAGACCCTAACAGAGTAGATAAAAAAGACCTTTTCTTTGGAAGATAAGATGAACAACCATCCGGTATATACAGATAACGATCCGCAAAAAGAGACCATTACCCTAAATCTTGGTCCCACTCACCCGGCTACGCATGGTGTTTTCCAAAACGTACTCGAGTTAGATGGCGAACGTATTGTAAGTGGCGTATCCACCATTGGCTACATTCACCGTGCATTCGAAAAAATAGCCGAGCATCGTCCATTTTATCAAATAACCCCACTAACCGATCGCTTAAACTATTGCTCATCGCCTATCAACAATATGGGTTGGCACATGACGGTAGAAAAGTTGCTCAATATACAAACGCCTAAACGGGTAGATTACCTCCGTGTAATCATCATGGAGCTTTCTCGTATATCCGATCACTTAATTTGTAACGGAATTTTAGGAGTAGATACCGGTGCCTTTACTGGTTTCTTGTATTTAATGGAAGAGCGTGAGCACATTTACGAAATTTTTGAAGAAGTGTGCGGCGCCCGTTTAACCACCAACATTGGTCGCATAGGTGGCTTTGAACGTGATTTCAACGACATCGCATTTGCTAAAATTCGTCAGTTTTTGGTGAAATTTCCACCTATATTAAAAGAGTTCGAAACCCTCTTTAACCGCAACCGTATTTTCATTGAACGTACCAGCGGCGTAGGAGCAGTAACTGCCGAAACAGCCTTGAATTACAGTTGGAGCGGCCCCATTTTACGGGCTACCGGTGTAGATTACGATGTACGAGCCAATGAACCTTACGCTTCTTATCAAGATTTTGATTTCGATATTCCGGTAGGAACCACCGGCGATGTATACGACCGTTATATAGTCCGCAACGAAGAAATGTGGCAAAGCTTGCACATTATTGAGCAGGCTATGCAAAAACTAGAAAAAGAGCCAAAGGGCGTTTTTCATGCCGATGTTCCAGAATTTTATCTGCCGGCAAAAGAAAGTGTGTACAACAATATGGAAGCATTAATTTACCATTTCAAAATTGTAATGGGCGAAATTGATACCCCGAAAACAGAAGTTTACCACGCCGTTGAAGGCGGTAATGGAGAACTTGGTTTCTATTTAGTAAACGATGGTGGTCGTTCACCATATCGTTTGCACTTCCGCAGACCAAGCTTTATCAATTACCAAATGTATGCCCCAATGAGCAGCGGTATGTTACTATCTGATGCCATTATTAACATGAGTAGTTTAAACGTTATTGCCGGAGAATTAGATGCTTAAAGTAACCGAAACTCAAGAAATCACCTTCTCTAAAGAATTGCTTAAGCAGTTCGATGAGATCGTTACCCGCTATCCGGAAGGCAAGCACAAATCGGCCTTATTGCCTATTTTACACTTGGTGCAAGCCGAATTTGGTTGGGTAAGTACAGCCTCCATGGATAAAGTGGCGGCCTATTTACATATTTTACCCATAGAGGTTTATGAAGTAACCACTTTTTACACCATGTTTTTCTTGCAGCCGCAAGGAAAATATGTATTAGAAGTGTGCCGTACCGGTCCATGCAACTTAGTAGGAGCCGAAAAAATGATGCAACACATCGAGAAAAAATTAGAAGTAAAAGAAGGCGAAGTAACCAAAGATGGCTTGTTTAGCTGGAGAGGCGTAGAATGTTTAGCAGCATGCGGTATGGCCCCGGTGTTACAAATTGGCCCAGATTATACCTACTATGAACATCTAACCACAGAAAAATTAGATGCATTGGTAGACGAATTAAAAAGCAAAAAGGCATAATAAGATGGCTCGTAAACTATTATTAGAACATATTCATGTACCCGGAATCAATACTTTCGATGTTTATCGGAAGCAGGGAGGATACCGTGCCGTGGAAAAGTCCTTGAAAAAACTTTCGCCAGACGATGTGGTGGAGGAAGTAAAAAAATCAGGACTTCGTGGCCGTGGTGGAGCAGGTTTCCCAACCGGTATGAAATGGAGTTTTTTGGCTAAACCCGAAGGTAAAGCACGCTATTTAGTATGCAACGCCGACGAATCCGAGCCAGGTACTTTTAAAGACCGTTATTTAATGACCAATATTCCACACTTATTAATCGAAGGAATGATTGTGTCGAGTTATGCCTTGGGCGCCAATACCTCGTACATTTATGTGCGTGGCGAAATGATGCCCCAAATTCGCATCTTGGAAAAAGCTATTGCCGAAGCTAAAGCAGCCGGATTTTTAGGAAAAAATATTTTAGGTTCTGGCTACGATTTAGAATTGTATCTGCAACCAGGTGGTGGTGCCTACATTTGTGGCGAAGAAACTGCTTTAATTGAATCATTGGAAGGGAAACGTGGAAATCCACGTATTAAACCACCATTCCCGGCTATTTCGGGGGTTTGGGGTTGCCCAACGGTGGTAAACAACGTAGAATCTATAGCAGCGGTTGTGTCTATTATAAATGAGGGTGGCGATGAATATGCTAAAGTAGGTATTGGTCGCAGTACCGGAACCAAACTCATTTCGGCATCGGGTAATTTAGCAAAGCCGGGCGTATACGAAATAGAATTAGGCCTTTCTGTTGAAGAATTTATCTACTCAGAAAAGTATTGTGGCGGTATGGCCAATGGCAAACGCTTAAAAGCGGTAGTAGCAGGTGGTTCATCGGTGCCTATTTTACCAGCCAACTTAATTTTAAAAACCACTAACGGCGAAAACCGCTTAATGAGTTACGAATCTTTAGCAGATGGCGGTTTTGCTACCGGCACCATGTTGGGTTCGGGCGGATTTATTGCATTTGATGAAGACGCTTGTATTGTGCGTAATACGTGGAATTATAGTCGTTTTTATCACCACGAAAGCTGTGGCCAATGTTCGCCTTGCCGCGAAGGTACCGGCTGGATGGAGAAGGTATTGCACCGTTTAGAATACGGTCTTGGTGCCATGAGTGATATTGATTTATTGGTAGATGTAGCTAAAAATATTGAAGGAAATACCATTTGCCCATTGGGAGATGCTGCCGCTTGGCCAGTTGCTTCAGCCATTCGCCATTTCCGCGATGAGTTTGAGTGGCATGTAAAACATCCCGAAAAAGCATTAAAAGGAAATTATGGTTTGGCGCAATATGCCAATCCATTGCCACCAGTAGTAGTTGAAACTGTTTAGAATTTAAAGAGAAAGATCTTTTAACCATGTCAGATAAAGTGAAGGTTATCATAGACGGAATTTCCGTAGAAGTAGCGCCCGGTACCAGCATCTTAAATGCTGCAAGGCAAATTGGTGGCGATATTGTTCCGCCGGCCATGTGTTACTATTCTAAGCTAGAAGGTAGTGGTGGTAAATGCCGTACTTGTTTAGTAAAAGTGAGCAAAGGCTCTGAGGCCGATCCTCGTCCGATGCCTAAACTGGTAGCCAGTTGCCGCACCACCGTAATGGAGGGTATGGAAGTGCAAAACATTACATCACCCGAAGTAGTAGATGCTCGTAAGGGCGTAGTAGAAATGCTACTCATCAATCACCCATTAGATTGCCCGGTATGCGACCAAGCTGGTGAGTGTGATTTGCAAGATTTAGCTTTTAATCATGGAGCTGCCGATACTAGATACGAATTTGAGCGCAGAACTTTTGAGCGTATAGATATTGGCGATAAAATTCAGTTGCACATGAACCGCTGTATTTTATGTTACCGTTGTACCTATGTAGCCGATCAATTAACCGATTGTCGCCAACAAGGTATAGTGGGCCGTGGCGATTATGCAGAAATTTCAACCTACATAGAAAAAGCCATTGATAACGATTTTTCTGGTAATATGATTGATGTGTGCCCGGTGGGTGCACTAACCGATAAAACGTTCCGATTTAAAAGTAGAGTGTGGTTTACCAAGCCGGTAGATGCACACCGCGATTGCCCAACCTGTAGCGGAAAAGTAATGCTGTGGTATAAAGGCGATGATGTGATTCGGGTAACGGCTCGTAAAGATGAAAACCACGAGGTAGTAGAATTCATTTGCAATACCTGTCGTTTTGATAAAAAAGCGACGAAAGACTGGGTTATAGAAGGTCCAAGTCAAATAGATCATACTTCGGTGATTTCATCTAACCACTACTATACTTTAAAACCCTTGCCGGTGATAAAAGAAAATAAGGCCCTCATGGCAGCCAATAAAGTAGAATTAGAACGTACTAAAAAAGACTAATGGATATTGCATTTGTACTTGAGAAATTTGTTTTTATCACAGTAATTTTTACTTTGAGTTTGGTGGTAGCTATGTATTCTACCCTAGCCGAGCGTAAAATTGCAGCCTTCCTACAAGATCGGGTGGGTCCAAACCGTGCCGGACCCGGTGGTATGTTTCAGCCTTTGGCCGATGGGGTAAAAATGTTTTTGAAAGAAGAAATTATTCCTACACAGTCGAATAAATTCTTATTTATTGCCGGCCCTTCTTTGGCTATTTTAACGGCCTGTATTGGTTCTGCGGTAATTCCTTGGGGGCAAGATATTGTGCTTTTTGGCCGAACTATTGCCCTTCAAGCTGCCGATATTAATGTGGGCATTCTTTATATTTTTGGAGTAGTATCTTTAGGTGTTTATGGCGTAATGATTGGGGGCTGGGCTTCTAACAATAAGTTCTCTTTAATGGGGGCCATTCGTGCAGCTTCACAAAACATCAGCTACGAAATCCCGATGGGTTTATCCATCATCGCTTTATTATTGCTTACCAATTCTTTGAGTTTAAAAGATATTGCCGAGCAGCAACACGGCTTCAATTGGAACGTATTTTATCAGCCTGTAGGCTTTTTAATCTTTTTGATATGTTCTTTTGCCGAAACTAATCGTACGCCTTTCGATTTACCGGAATGTGAAACCGAGTTAGTAGGTGGCTACCATACCGAATATTCATCTATGAAATTGGGCTTTTACTTATTTGCCGAATACATTAACATGTTTGTGTCTTCGGCGGTAATGGCTACCCTCTATTTCGGTGGTTATAACTACCCCGGTATGGATTTTGTAAACAGCCTTTTAGGGCCAACTTGGGGACCTTTAATTGGTATGGGCGTACTATTCTTAAAAATATTTGCCTTTATCTTCCTGTTTATGTGGGTACGTTGGACTATTCCACGTTTCCGTTATGACCAGTTGATGAACCTAGGCTGGAAAATATTAATTCCTTTAGCTATTGCCAATATTGTACTTACCGGCGTGGTAATTGCATTAGTGAATAAATTTTAATCATGGAAGCATTAAGTAATAGAAAGAAAGTATTAGAACAGAAACAGATGAATTTCTGGGAACGCATGTATCTCCCGGCAATTTTTCAGGGTATGGCCATTACTTTCCGTCATATGTTCAAGAAAAAAGAAACCATCTATTATCCAGAAGTTCAGCGTGAGTTTTCGGAAAATTGGCGTGGTATGCATTCGTTAAAAAGAGATGAAGATGGTCGGGAACGTTGCACAGCTTGCGGTTTGTGTGCGCTATCGTGCCCAGCCGAAGCGATTACCATGGTAGCTGCCGAGCGTAAAAAAGGCGAAGAAGCTTTATATCGGGAAGAAAAATACGCCGCCGTTTATGAAATTAACATGTTACGGTGCATTTTTTGTGGTTTGTGCGAAGAAGCTTGCCCCAAAGAAGCCATTTATTTAGATGGCCCCATTGTACCCTCTGATTATTTACGTAAAGATTTTATTTACGGGAAAGACAAATTGGTAGAACAACCTTTTAATTCAAAAGCCTGATGAATTTATTTTATGTAGTCGCCTTTTTATCCATTTTTTTCTCCCTACTGGTAATTTTCGCAAAAAATCCGGTACATAGTGTATTATACCTCATTGTTACCTTTTTCACCTTCACCATTCACTATATTTTACTCAATGCCCAGTTTTTGGCCATGGTAAACTTTATTGTGTACATGGGAGCCATTATGGTATTATTCTTATTTGTGCTCATGTTGCTCAATTTGAATAAAGAGTCCGAACCGCTTAAACCCAATCTATTAAAGGTGGCGGGCGTGGTAGCCGGTATTTGTTTATTGGTTACCCTGGCTGGTTCGCTAAAAGCTTTATCTGTTTCAGAGCCGGTGGTATTGCAAAATGCCAATTTAGGTTTGGTAAAAAATCTAGGTAAAGTATTGTTCAACCAATTTTTATTGCCGTTCGAACTTTCATCCTTGCTGTTATTATCAGCCATGGTAGGAGCGGTTTTACTAGCTAAAAAAGAAGCCTAAGTTCTATGGAAAATATCACACAAGCCATACAAGGCATTCCCCTAAACCATTACATCTTATTAAGCAGCATTATTTTTTCTATTGGGGTAATGGGCGTACTAATTCGCCGCAATGCCATAGTCATTTTTATGTCGGTAGAATTGATGTTGAATGCGGTTAACCTATTACTTACTGCTTTTTCGGCTTACCGTGGCGATGCTGCCGGACAGGTATTTGTATTTTTTATTATGGCTCTGGCTGCGGCCGAAGTGGCCGTTGGCTTGGCTATTATTGTGATGGTTTATCGCAATACCAACTCTGCAGATATTAATGTATTGAATAAATTAAAGTGGTAAACCTAGCATACATGATAAATTTAGTTTGGTTAGTTCCTGTTTTCCCCTTTATAGGTTTTCTTATTAATGGCTTGGGCCGAAATTTTTGGTCGAAAACACTCGTATCTTGGATAGGTAGTGTAGCCATATTAGCCTCTTTTGCGCTAAGCCTAGGCATCTTTTTAGAACTGAATGCATCGGATGTAAAATCGTTCACGGTTCCATTATTCGATTGGATTCAAGTAGGCGCTTTGCGTATTCCATTCTCCTTTTTGGTAGATCCCTTGAGTAGCATCATGTTGCTTATTGTCACCGGAATTGGTTTTTTAATCCATTTGTATTCTGCTGGCTACATGCACAACGATGGTGGTTTTGCTAAATTCTTTGCCTATCTAAACCTCTTCATCTTTTTCATGTTGTTGCTGGTGTTAGGTAGCAATTATGTGGTATTATTTATTGGTTGGGAAGGCGTAGGCTTGTGCTCATACTTATTAATTGGTTTTTGGTTTACCAATGTAAACTATGCCAGTGCCGCTAAAAAAGCGTTCATCATGAACCGTATTGGCGATTTAGGCTTTTTACTAGCCATTTTCTTCATCTACAGTACGTTTGGCAGCGTAGAATTTGCAAGCATTTTCCCACAAGCCGCTTTATTGCCTTCAGGAAGCGGCATTTTAGTAGTAATTACGCTCTTGTTATTTGTGGGAGCCACCGGTAAATCGGCACAATTGCCTTTGTTTACCTGGTTACCAGATGCCATGGCTGGTCCAACACCCGTTTCTGCTTTAATTCACGCTGCTACCATGGTTACGGCTGGTATCTACATGATAGCTCGTTCTAATATCTTATTCACCTTGGCGCCACTCACTATGGATATTGTAGCCATTGTGGGTTTAATTACAGCCATTGTAGCTGCTTTAATTGCCATCACTCAAAACGACATTAAAAAGGTATTGGCTTATTCTACCGTATCGCAGTTGGGCTATATGTTTTTAGGTTTAGG
>Ga0209107_10000128_pt1 | contig 43855 bp, 37 predicted proteins | sample LakErihyJuly2011_2_FD_187460 | JGI IMG/M metagenome (GOLD analysis project Ga0209107, IMG submission 187460) | Freshwater microbial communities from dead zone in Lake Erie, Canada - CCB hypolimnion July 2011 (SPAdes) (version 2) | ecosystem: Environmental > Aquatic > Freshwater > Lentic >...
GGAGATAAATAAGAACCAGCAGCTCCCACGCCGAGCGCGCACACCATGCTCGCAAGTTCTGCGCCCAGTGGAGCTGCTATCGCAAAATTATGCATCAAAATGCTGTATTCAGTTGCATAAAAATGATGTGGCTCATCTAAATGCAAACCATAAAAAACGACACATTCTGTTGCTGAATGTGCCGGTGGGCGAAATAAATTAGGTTTTTTTGTTTGTGTTTGAGCTGGTTCTATCCGCTCAATCTTTGTAATGGTCTGGTAATTGCCATCATATGTTTGAAGTCGATCCTCAACGCGCAGGTTTTGTGCTGCAACAAAACAGTTTGAAGGATCACTGTCAACAATCTGCGCTCTTTCTGGCGGTGCACGTTCAAGGCGCATCAACTGATCATCTGAAACCGTAAAAACCGCTTGGTCGGTTGTAATTTTTGTGCGAGAAGCAACCAAGTACCGATGAATTTCCAGAATTTTAGTTACGACTGTTTGCTGCGTATGCAGATCAATCCCAACAACCACGTCGCCTTGATTCAAATATTGAATTTGCACAAGTCCTGCAGGTGTTTGAAGGAGTGCTTCAGGCGACAGTGCAGATGATAGGGGGCTAGAAATACAGAGCACCGAAAGAAGCAACAGCAAAAATGTCATAACTAATAAAACCTACGTAGAACGCATAATTTTACCCGAGAACCTTATCTTGGATTTTTTATGTTGTGAAGCGTTTCTTTATTGGCTGCTCTTAGATTCTAATTCTGCTGCGCGACGAATGTGAAAATCATGCAGTTCTTTTGCTCCTTCGAGTGGATCGTATGGATGGACATTAGATTCAAAAACTAACCAGCATAATTCAGCAGCAATTAAATGGTTTTTAGCTGTTTCACCTTGTTCTTGCGCTAAAAACCATAGATAGTCGTAGGCGGTAACATTACGTTCTTCTGTTGCGAGAGTTTTGAGTATCGATACAATTTTACCCTCTGAAAATTCATTAATAATGCTACGTGTTTCGATAAACATTCCTCGTCTAATTAACCATTTTAGTGCACATGCTTTGTCTTCTTTTATCAACATAGCAACATGGTTTTTTGTTGGTTGTTCGTTAGAGTCAGCAAACTCTTTCGTATAGCTTAACGCAGCCTGCGCGTATTTGTCTTCGGGCCATTTTTCTAAAACATATGTTGCTATTTCGCGTTGTTCTACGGTGCTTATTTCACTTTCGGGGACTCTGTACATAGAGAGCAAGTAGAGGGATAAATCTTTGTCTTCTGGATTTAATTCAATCGCTCTTTTTGCGTAGGCGTATGCAACTGAATAAGCTCCGATAACATAGGGCGTTCCAATTTCTAATGTCATACCAGCTTTTATAAAGGCGTTTTTATTATTTTGTAAGTGCGCCCAATAACACATGAAACCATACGCGCAAACATTGGCTTTTTCTTGTGTCATCCAGTATGCAACGTTATCTAATCCATCATTTGTAATTTGTTCTTGAGAGTATGAATTAATTTTTTGAGTTGCTTCTTGAAATAGCCCTTGCTTGATGAGATCAGAGATCTCTTGATGAATTAATTTTTCCATTAGCTTTCTTTCAAAAATGATAGCGCCCAGTTTTTAAACTTACTCAATAAATGTCGCGAACAGCAATCGAGACCAGACTCTTTCCGTTCTGCTCTGTTTTGGACAAATGCGGTTGAAATTGAGTAGTGATTTTTTTCATCAAGACCACATCGGACTTCAACCGTTCCGCCTTGAAAGTCTTTGGTTTTTACAATATATCCAGTGCCCTTGTTCTCAAAGGCCCCGGCTTCAATAGTTTCTCGAATAAAAGGTTTAATCTGTTTCCAGGTTATTTTTCCCACTTCAGAATCGTTTCTTTTTAATATTTTTTAAAACCGAAGTTATCTTATCTGCTTTTTTAATATTCTCAAGGACTGTTGTGAAAGCTTTAAAAAGCGAAGAAAGAAGTGTTTTTTAGGCTTGATTCTGTCTGTGAAATGTTTTATCGCTTGATCATAAAGAAATTATTATCAAATTCGATGAGGTTTTCATTAATAAGATCTTGGGTTATAGAGTAGATTTTCTCTTCAGGAGTCGCGCAGAGTTCAGCAAGTTCAGGCGCGGTGCAGCGCTTGAATAATAATAGTTGCTCTAGGATTTTTCCGCGTAGTTGTCTGTCTGAGCCTTCAAACTTTGATTGTTTGGTGTAGTGCTTACTTTTTTTGCATGGATTTTTAAATTCTTTTTTCAGGTGCACGCCATAATCGGTGAGTGCGTAGTACCAATCACGTGGATTTTCCGTGTCAGCTGTTTGTTCAACTAATGGCATAAGCTCTTTGTCATGAATTTCTGTTTGGTTGGGGAAAAATTCATGTAAATAAACAGCTCTAATATTGGTTTCTATAAAAATAGTTGGCAGATTAAAGGCAAATGAAACAATAGAACACGAGGTGGCGGGTCCAATTCCAGGGAGTTTCACCAGTACGTTTGGGTCTGATGGCAATTCTCCATTGTAATTGGTCCAAATGTGTTGTGCGGCTTGCTGAATAAACTTTGCACGTCTGTTGTAGCCAAGCCCTTTCCAGCATTCAAGTACATCAACAAAGGGCGCCTGCGCAAGCGTTTTGAAATCAGGAAAACGCGTAATAAACAATTCAAACTTATCGATGATTCGAAAGGTTTGGGTTTGTTGCAGCATAATTTCAGAGACAAAGACGTTGTATGGCGTTGGGTTTAAGCGCCAAGCAAAATCGCGTTTGTTGGCGCTGTAAAAATCCCAAATTTTCTGTTGAAAAGTTTTAATGTTCATAATTTAAATATATGTCAGTCCGATTGCCGTTTTTACTTTTTTAATTGTTTGTTCGGCAATAGTTCTGACGTCCTGCGTTCCTTGTTTGAGAATCGTTTTCAATAGGTCTTGATTGCCTTCAAATTCTTTTCTACGCGTTCTGATTGGAGTCAAAAATTCTTGCAAGACTTCATTGAGGTATTTTTTGACAACAACATCGCCAAGCCCACCTCTGGTGTAATGATCTTTTAAATCCTGAATTTTTTGAGTGTCAGTTCCAAAGGTATCAAGGTAGGTGAAGACCGGATTGCCTTCAACTCGGCCAGGATCGCTCGCCCGCAGGTGATTAGGATCGGTGTACATTCCCATAACTTTTTTGGAGACGGTGTCAGCATCATCAGCAAGATAAATAGCATTGTTTAGTGATTTACTCATTTTTTCTTGGCCATTAGTTCCCATGAGCCGGCTACATTTTTCTGGAATGAGCGCTTCAACTTCATTAAAAACTGAACCGTAAATGCGATTGAATGAACGCACGATTTCGTTTGTTTGTTCAATCATCGGTAGTTGGTCAGCGCCAACAGGAACCAATTGTGCGTTAACAATGGTGATATCAGCTGCTTGATGCACAGGGTACACCAAGAAACCTGCTGGAATTGATTCCTCAAAGCCGCGTTGTTTAATTTCATCTTTGATGGTTGGATTGCGCGATAGTCGAGCAACTGTTACTAGATTGAGGTAATAAAACGCGAGTTCTGAGATCTGCGGAATACCAGATTGTGCGAAAATAGTTGTTTGTTTGGGGTCAATGCCAACCGCAAGATAATCAAGCAAAACATCAAAGATCGCATCGATAATTTTCTGAGGATTATCCGCGTTATCAGTGAGTGCTTGTTGATCTGCAATCATTACATATTGTGTGTGTGTTGATTGCAGTTTTACTCGATTTTGCAGTGAGCCAACATAGTGGCCAAGATGCAACTTTCCGGTTGGTCTATCACCCGTTAAAATAATTTTTTTGTCAGACATAAGATTACAAACTCATTCTAATAAATCGTCGTTCTTTGCGTTTGAAAGTGTATGGTAAAATTTCTTTTATGTAAGGTGCAGCTTTTTCATCCATTTCCCATTCAACAGATGCCCAGTAAATAAGCTGTGCTGTTCTGTATGGACAATTATGTCTGAACATTCTGATCAATTCTTCTTCATGAAGTGCTGCTTTTGTGACAAAAAGGTCGACTTCTTCATGAGTTGATCGCAAAAAAGAACGCCAATCAAGATCAATTAATTTAACGTTTTCAAGCTTAAGTGTTTCGATAACGTGTTTAAGAAATGCTCTTTTTTTACCATTTACTTCAATTAAGTAGGTGGTTAAATGGGGAAACATTATTTTGAGTGGCAAGCCAGGAAAGCCTGCGCCTGAACCAATATCACAAATGCTCTTAACGCTTGTCAGGTCAAATCTTTGTGAAAGCGCCATGGAATCACTAAAGTGCTGATTGACGATCCCTGAAAGATCTTTGAGCGCGGTAAGATTTGAAAGTTCATTCCACTCCATGAGCAAATGAGCATAGGTTTTAAATTTTTCAAGTTGTTCAGGGCTTAGATTTTCATTTTTAGTAAAATCAGCCCACACACGTTCTTCTGGTTTTTGTCTTATTTTTTGCATTTTTCTTACCTTAAATAAAGCTCTTAAGGATGCTCCTCGTTTAGATTCTGGCTTCAATTAGCCGATACAAGGTAAGATTAGCCTATATCTTCGATTCGGTAAAATTATAGCAAGGATCAAGACGTGCTTCATAAAAAAACACTTTTTTTTAGTTTGAATATCTGTTTCTTAGCTTCTTTATTTGTGTTAAAGGCAGATGACACCAGGTTACTTGTTGTTTCTTTGGCTTTGCCGCCTAAAAACCTGCTGGCAGCAATTGATGGGCCAGTAACTTCAACTAAAATTGCTGATAAAATTGAAGAATTTGGTTCTTTGCGACCTGATAAATTTGCAAAAAAAATGCTTAAAGGATTGGTTCCATCAACCATTGTGCCATCCTCTCCGTCTGGAATAATGATGATTTATGGTGGATATGTGAGTTACACCGATTCCAATGGACTGGTTAATTTTCCTTTGCGGCACGAAGGAAAGCAAATTGATATTGTTTTTACCCCAAGTATCGATTTGCAAAGACTCTACAAAGATACTTATTCAGGCATTTTTATTAGCCAGAAATCGATATCTGAATTGAAGTTTTCTACGTCTATTTTGCCTGAAAAATATTCGTTTACTCAAAAGCCATTAGAAGAAAAAAAGCCCGGCGCGCCTTCAGAAAAGAAAAGTGAACCGTCTGGCATTGTTATGGGAAATTGGGAGGTTTCAAAATCAACGGTTGGTATGGATACATTGCTGCCGCCAGAATCGGTGATTGTCTTGGTTAACCCCAAAAATGTTTTTGTGCCACTTGGTAATGCCACTGCTATGGTTCAACCGCATACGGTTTTGCCAGATATGTATTTGGTTGGCAAAGAATTTAACGATGAAATTTTGTTAGAAAATCAAAATTATGCAAAAAGTTTTGAGAAAATTAATGTTCAAACGGCGTCATCTGTAAATAAGAATATGACAATCGAGCAATCTGCAATTATTAATGAATGAAACTTTTTAAGGAGTTTTTTGAGTGAAATTTAACATTTCTTACAATCTTGAAAGCTTAGACGAAGCGCTGAGAATAGCAGCACAAACGGTAGAATTTATTGATGCAATTTATTTGGGAAATTTATTATTGCTTAGTCATGGAAAAGATGCTGTTGTCAGGTTTAGAGAGGCCTTTCCCGATAAAGATATTTATTTAGATACGCGTCTTACCGATAATTGCCTGGCTAACATAGATTTTTTTGCCTCATTACAAATAAAACAAGTGAGTGTTCTGGCAGGAATCAGTAACAAATTGATTCAACAGTTTGTTGCAGCCGCTCATCAAAAAAACATTTCAGTGGCGCTTGATTTGACGGCGTGCCCTTCGCCTGAACAAGGCGTGTTTGATGCAAAAATGCTTGATATCGACTTAATTATTTATCGAAATCCACTGCTCAAGGATGAGGCTGATAGCTTGCTCGAACGTTGGGCGAGTGTTCAGGGAAATACGCCATTGCCTATTTATATTTCTGGTAATATTGCATTCGATTCTATTCCGATGATTAAACGAATGTCTCCAGCAGGAATTATTGTTGCAAATTTAGTTGTAAATGCCCAAGATCCTGCAGACGCTGCTCAGAAAATAAAAACGATGTTAGAAGAGTGAAGCTGGTTTTTGCGTAAGTTTATTTACCAGTTCGATCATTGTTTCATCGGCGACTATATGGGTTAATTCTTTTGAAATATCATAGCGCGATAGTGGGCTTCTTGAGACCTCTGTTGTTGGAGGCAAGAATGAATGCATTGTTGAATTATATAAAAAGCTTTTTCCGGTGACGGTGTAAACACGATAATTTCTGCCATCTTGGGTTGAGACAATAATTTCTTGGCTGTGTTCTGAGTTGCTGTTTTTATTCCATGCAAGAGCTGCTGCTGAGTTTGATGAAATGTTTTGTTGAACGAGGGGCGTTTTGTCTTCTTGATCTGGAAGAGAAATAAGGAGAATTTTTTTGCTGAGGACTGCCAGGGTTGGTATTCCTGAGTGATTCCATGAAATATCTTTGATCGCTCCGGTTGATCCCTGATTAATTGCTTGATCGATACGTTTATTCGAATATGGCGTGAGTTTTATATTTCCGGCGGGTGTTTTCGTGCGCCAAAAAAGAATGTTTTCTGGCGATGCCGCTGCCAAAAAAGAATCGTCATGTGACCAAGAAATAGCCAAAATATTTTTGAGCGTAATTTCTTTTATACTTACTCGTCTGATGGGATGTTTGCGACTTTCAAGATCGAGTGCATACACTTTTATTTTATTGTCGCAAATAATTGCAAAAAACTCGCCATTGCTGTTCCATGCGATATGTTCTGCTTGTTGAGGTTTTAATTTTTCACCAATCAGTTCAGCTGTTGAGATTTCTGTTTCTTCATCTTTTGAGATTTTATAAATGGCAAGTTTTCCAGCGGGTGTTGAATACGCAAAAAAGGGTTGGTTGTTCGCCCATGCCCATGTTATTCCCTGGGCTGATTCATCAGGGAGTGAGCAGAGTGGAAAGAGTTTTTCGGGCCTGCCTTCTGAGTTACTTGTTTGGTATTGATAAAACGATAATTGTGTTTTGTCTGCGGATACAACTTCTTGCGACGCCACAAAATCTCCTTGCGGGTGCACGATAAATCGTATTGAGTTTGGCGAGAGCGATGCTAGTTGGTCGCAAATGATTGCAGCATCACAGTTTGCTAACATGCTTAAGATAAAAATTAATGAAAAGTATTTTTTAAGTCGAAAAAACATAGGCGAAAATCCTTAAGAATCTTGAGTGCTTTCAGAATGGATGCTTCGCCTATGGTATATACGTAAAAGCCCTTTATTTTCTAGGGTTTAAGAAAATTCTTTTTAATCATTAAATGCATTTCATCTTCAGTTTTAAATCCAAGTGAGCGATCAATTTCACGGCCATTTTTTATGCTAATAATTGTTGGAAGGTTTTGTATTCCAAGAAAGTCAGAAAGGGTTTCTGATTTAGAAACGTCAACGCCACAGATAAAGACCTCAGGATATTTGTTATCATCGTATATTTTTTTAATAATAGGCTTGAGCCTTCTGCAAGGCGGACACCATTCGGCAAAGCAATCAATCAGGATATTTTCGTACTGTTCTTTGAGTTTTTTAAATTCAGCAATTGTTTTCAGGTGGGGCAATTCAGCCTGTTTTTGAGCTGGAATTTTTGGTTTTTCAGCGAAAACTTCAATTTTAGGGCTGGCGATAGTTGATGGAGTATATCCACTATTTTGGAGAAATTCACAGACTTCAAGTGCAACAAAGGCACCCCTTCCAGCTTCGTATACTTCAGAATATTCTGATGCGTACGAATCTGATCTGCTGATCATATAAAATGCGTCCTTAGCGATGTGGTAATTTTCATTTGTTATAATTTTTGTGTTTTCATCTGAGGACTTATCTGCTTCAGGGCCCCATAAAATTTCAACCGCAGCAGAAAATTTTTTGTTTGAGTTGATAATTACCGTATGACTTTGTGAGGTCAAAGAAGGCATTATTGATTCAAATTCTTCAATCGTGGCACCTGCAAAAAGAGCATCACGCTTGAGCACTTCGCGAAGGTTCTTTCTGCTTGATTCTCGTTCTCCTGGCCAAATTATGGGGTTCTGATTGATTTGAGGTGATTTTTTCTCAAGAATTAACGTGTTGTATCCAGCTTGTTGTAAATAGGTTGCAGCCGTGTAAGCGCCAGCATTATTTCCAACGATGATAACCGCATAGTCGGTAGCGACGTCTTTTAAATCTTTAGTGGCAGCAGGGTGGATGGTTTTTGTCTCATCGGCAACTGGCAGCTTGGCACCTGAGAGCTCTTTTTGGATTCGAAACGCTGCAACAGCGGCTTGTTGAGCTACAATAATTGCTTGTCGATATTTTGTTTGGGTAACATCGCCAATTGCAAAAATATTCTGCCTTGATGTTTGACCATATTTATTTGTTTTGATGAATCCCTGTTTGTCATAATCAACAAAGTTGGCTACTAATTTATTATTAGGTGATGCGCCGATGGCTTCAAATAAACCATTAATTTCTAGTTTTTTCGTTGCTTCTGTTTTTGTGTTAAGAACTTGAATGCTTTTAAGTGATGTTTGATCACCGTCAATTTCTGTGATTATTGAATTATGCAAAATTTGGACATTTTTTTTATTCTTCAGCGCACCTAGTTTTGAGGCATCATGTGATTTGAGGTTTGGTTTTCTTGCTATGAGATGAACCGTTTTTGCAATTGAGCTGAGATACAATGCTTCTTCTACTGCTGACTGTCCTCCGCCAACAACAGCAAGAACTTTTCCTTTGTACAGTGCGCCATCACAGATTGCGCAATTACTAATTCCTTTGCCCCAGAATGAATCTTCGCCTGCAACACCAAGTTTGTTGGGCGTTGTTCCGGTGGCTAAAATAATAAATTTGCCTAAGAAGTTTTTGTTTTGAGTGGAGACTTTATAGAGAGCGCCGTCAGGTTTGATAGTTGTAGCATCTTCTTCTATAAACTCTACGCCAAGAGATAGTGCGTGTTTTTTGATTTTATCAACGATTGCTTGGCCAGAACTATTTTGAACCGTTGGCCAGTTACGAACGGAATCAGAGAGCGTGAGAAGTCCGCCAGGCCTTGAGCCTTCAATCAAAATTGTTTTTATACCGGCTTTTGCAAGAAAAATACTTGCTGAAAGCCCGCCAATTCCGCCGCCGACAATGATAGTTGGATAAACAAACTCTTTGAGGGTCGGTTCTTTTGAAAAGTAAGAATTATGTTTGCCGATGATGAGTGAAAAAGAGACAAGAAAGAAAGATACAAAAAAAACTTGTTTTTTATTAAAAGAAAAACGGCTCATATTCTGGCTCGCTAAAACATTGGATTATTTAGGCAAGCTTATCAGAATATAAGCCGTTAATAAAATTATCTCTTTTTTAGAGCGATAATTTAAGCTTGATCTCTTTTAAAATCAGGTCTTCTTGACGAGAATCTTGAGCCTTCTGACGAATTACCGTCTTTACGCCAGTTTCCACGTGAAGATTCGCCTTCAGGTCTTGGAGTCCATTCTCTTTTGACATATTCTTTGTTGCCAAATGATGGACGGCCTTCACCAAACGATGGCTTGTCGCCAAATGATGGACGATCGCCGAAAGAAGGTCTGTCACCAAATGATGGACGGCCTTCGCCAAATGAACGACGAGGTCTGTCACCGAAAGCAGGTCTGTCTTCACCGAATGAACGACGAGGTCTTTCACCAAATGATGGTCTGTCTTCGCGATTGCCTTCAAAAGGTTTGCGAGGAGGTCTATCACCAAACGATGGACGATCACCAAATGATGGTCTGTCGCCGAATGAACGACGAGGTCTTTCACCACCGTCTCTATCGCCAAAGCTTCGACGGCCACCGTCTCTGCCTTCACGACGAGAATCATCTGAAGAAGAATATGAAGATTCTACTTTGTTTTTATGGATGATGCTTTTGAGTAAGGTAGCAGCCAATTTTACTGGGTCGCCAACTTCACCAAGTTGTGATTTTACTAATGCGATGTATTTTTCGAGTTGTGATTCTGGTTTAGTATCGGTGTTAATCTTTGTGAAAAGCTTTTCTGCACGAGAAGTTTCAACTGCTTCTTGTGACGGAGCTTGACGTTGCTCAAGTGAGCCATTTGCATTTCTTGCAATATTCTTAAGAAGCATTCTATCGCGTCCTCCAACAAAACTATATGCTTTACCTGTGCGACCTGCACGTCCTGTTCTACCAATACGGTGAACATAATTTTCCTGATCAAGTGGAAGATCTACGTTGAAAACAACGTCGATACCAGCAACGTCAATACCACGAGCAGCAACGTCTGTTGCAACAAGGATTTTGCAATCGCCTGATCTAAATCTATCCATAACACGGTCACGTCGTGATTGTCTCATGTCGCCATGAAGCGCATCAGCTGAGTAACCTGCTTCTTGTAATTTTCTTGCAAGTTCATCGACACGTTGAATTGTGTTACAAAATGCGATTGAAAGAGCTGGTTGATCAATATCAAGCAAGCTTACTAAAAGATCTGATTTACGTTGATTTGGAATTTCGTAATAGATTTGTTCAATGAGTAATGTGCTTGGTTCACCCTTAACGACCAAATTGATGATCTCAGGGTTTTTTTGATATTCTTTTGCAAGATTTCTGATTTCTGGCGGCATTGTTGCTGAGAATAATGCTGTTTGACGTTCAGAAGGTGTTTTTTTCAAAATTGACTCGATGTCATCTCTGAATCCCATATCAAGCATCTCATCTGCTTCGTCAAGGACTGCAAATTTAACTTCAGATAATTGTAAAGTTTTTCTGTCGATATGATCGATTACACGACCAGGAGTTCCAACAACAACTTGTGAGCCTTGTTTGAGTGAGCGAATTTGCGGCTCAAGAGGTTGGCCACCAACAAGTGTTGCAACTCTTACACCAGGAGTAAACTGAGCTACTTCTTCCAATTGCTTAGCAACTTGGAGTGCAAGTTCGCGCGTTGGGCATAAAATAATAGCTTGGGTTGCTCTTGATGATGCATCTATTGATGAAATTACAGGAATGCCGAAAGCGACGGTTTTACCTGTACCGGTTCTAGCTTGACCGATTAAATCGCGTTTTTGTAACAAAACGGGAATAGCTTTTGCTTGAATGTCGGTTGGGGCTGTATAACCCATAGCGGCAAGGGCTTTCTGAATCTGTTCAGATAGGCCTAATGAATTGAATAAAATTTCTGTTGGGGTAGGTGTATCCATACCACTCCTTAAATGTTGAGAGTAACCCGATCCGGGGCACTCAATTACAACAATTAAGGACGCCCCAGTAAAACACTCTATGGTTATTTTAAAATGATGATTTTCCGTAATCACCATTAACAATAGACTAGCACCATAAGAGTTTTTTGGCAAAGCCGCATTTAAAAACATCTTTTTATGGGTTTCTTGCGATTTTCCATAGCTATTCATATCTTAAAACCCAAGAAAAGGTGTATAAACCGTGTTTTTGAGAGGTTTTGATGACCCGTATTCAAGTGTTTTTTTTAAGTGTATGTTTTTTATTTAATTTTATATTGGATGCAGAAATTATTCCGACAGGATTAAGTAGCAAAATAACGTTATTAAATAATTTTTCTTCTTTAACGTTTAATAGTCCTATATCAAGTTTTAGTGGTTTTTTTGATGCGCATTTTGCGGGAGACACTCCTTTTAATGGGAATTTATTACGGTTTTCAAATGCTCGCATTGAAATTGGTTCTATAAAAGGGTTACTTTCTGGCACCCTGGATCCAGCAAAAATAGGATTTTTAGAGCTTTCTGCAGGAGACAGCTTTTTCGGAGACTCAGGATGCTTATTCGACGGTATTTCTGTTTCTGGTAATCCTGTAAATTTAATGGGTTGGGTTGATTTCTCGACCCCCCTTACCCTGAAAAACGCACAGACAAAATTATTTTTGTGTCTGCAGAACAAAATCATATCTGATATTTCATTGAATGGCGGCACGCTGGCGTTGCTTCGTGACACGGTGTTGAGCAAGGGTATTTTTGTTAATGGTCCCGGGATAATTTCTTTGGGCGATCAATCATTAAGTTTTGCTTCAGGAGTGCGAACAATTTCTTTATCGTTAACTATTGCTGACTCTGGAGATCTTATTTTACATGATGCCTTAAGGCTTTCATCATCATTAACTTTTAGTTCTTCTGATGGGTTAAAAAGTAAATTTTGCATAAAAGGACAGGGGAATGTTCTTGATTTGTCCTTGGGAGGAACTCTGTGCGTTGCTGGAGGTTCTGAGCTTACGATTGAAAATGTAAGTATCAAAGGACTTGGCACGGGTTCAATTCTTGTTTGCGAGGGAGCCGCGATTAATTTTGTAGGATGTACTATGTTTCTTTCCAGTGATTACACATTCACAACGGGAAACATTACTTTTAGTGGTGAGAATTCAACTATCGTTGTTGGAGACAAAATTTGTACTTTTGGCGGGACGAGCTTCTTGATGGTTGATGGTGTGTTTTTATATTATGATCCTTTGCTTGCTCTTAATAGCAATGGCATTACTGTTCCTGACCCTCTTAGGATCTCGACTGTCCGCGGAGCGGGGGTGCTATCAACTAATAAAGTATATTCAGACCTGCGCTTGGTTCTGGATCGGTCTTCTAACGTTTGTTCAGGTCGGTTTGATCTTTCGTCAGACAATAAATTATTTTTCAGGGGGTTGTTTGCAGAAAATTTGACGCTTGATGGGTCTGATTTATTTTTAAATTCTGCAAGTATTCCATCGGGAGAGGTCTCGCCGCAAATTGTTGTTCCAGAAAACAAAACGGCAATTTTGAGAAATTGCGTGATTAATAATTTTCAGCCCGAGAGTATTTCTTTGGGAAGAAATGCATCATTAGCATTTGGTGACAATGTTGAAATGGTTGTTCTTAAGAGTATCGCGTTAGCCTCTAATATGATAATTGCGGGTAATGTCACCATGTATGGCTGTGGAGATGTTTTAGATCTGTCAGCAGCCGGTTCATTTGTGATAGGCGATGGCGCAACGTTGGTGCTCCAAGATTTTGTTATTAAAGGTCTTGGAAATAATGCTGGAAAATTTATTTTAGAGGGTAGTTCTTCTTCAGTTATTTTTAAAAATACAACCCTTGTGTTGTCTGACGATTATGACCATTTGATCGGAACGCTTAAGTTTCATGGAGGGTATTGTTCTATTGTGACAGCCAATAAGATTATTTCATTCAAAAGCAAGGGGAAGTGTATTGTTGATGGTGTTAGTCTCTTCTACGATTCCTTATCGTACCCCGACATGGGAAACATCAAGCCCATGATTGCAGATGGTACCAACTTAGTTTTTGTTCGTGGTGGTTCGATTAGTGTTATTCATGATGTGTTGTCTTCGGGCAGTTTGTCATTGGTAGATGGCACCTATGATTTTCAGCGTAATGAAATTTTATCAATGTCTAAAAAACTAAGTTTTAATGGCCGGTCAGATTCTTGTGTAATAAATGGTTGTGGATTTGCACTGAATTTTCCATTTTCTTCTGAAAAGGTAATTTATGTGGCAGATCGAAAAAACATTGAATTTAGAAATATTGTTTTAAAAGATTTTTATTGGGAAAGTATCGATTTTGGAGTTGACTCAACGGTCTCTTTTGGTGATGGTGTTTTTATTCAGCTTTCGCAAGATCTTTTAGTTTCTAAAAGTTTATTTATAACTGGAAAAGTTGTAATTGACCTCTCTGGGCATTCATTAAGATTTGTTGAAGGCGCACAATTTATTTTGGCCCCAAATGCTGAGCTTACATTTTACAATGGTAAAATTTTAGATATTTCAGATACTCAATTGCCTTTTAGTTTTGCTCATAATTCTACGATTATTTTGCGTGAAATTGAATGTAGTCTTGCCGATGATTTTTCTATCACGGCAGGTAATTGCACGATTATCGGAAACGTGTGGCTTTCAACCCATCAGCATACTTTTTCGTTTTCTTCGCCAAATTCTTTTGTGATCAAAAAACAATCAAACCTTTATCTTGATTCAGATTCAATATTTTGTTTTTCATCAATAAGTAAACAATTTCTTTTTGAAGACAAAACATCAGTCTTTTCGCTTAATAACAGCACGTTTTCGATTGGATCGCCTGGATTATTTCTACAGAAAGGAACGCTCAAGGCTGAAGGAATTTGTGTTCTTGATGGTGGAAATGGTGTTGGCGCTCAAGGACTTGTGATAGAAGATAAGAGCTTTGATATCTTGGTTGACTATAAGGCATCGCTCGATCTCAAGGGTTTGATTACGAATCAATAGGTAATCATCAAGATAATATCTTGCGTGGTTATCGTGCTCCTGGATACGATGCACTCGCATGTTATTTAAAGATTTCTTATCGGTTGTTAGTGTGCAATACATTAAATATTTTTTATTAATTTTGCTAATGAGTGCTTCTCTGCACGTGAGCGCCGAGATAATCTTTGCAGGAAAAGAATCTTGTTTGAAGTTGATTGATTCTAATGCTCAACTTGTTGTAAATACGCAACTCACTGATTTCGGTGGAACATTATTTCGCAGTCAAGTTGCTAATGATCAAATTCAAGGACAGTCTTCTATTGGGTTTAATAATGGTTTTTTTGATGGTGGGGCTGTCAATGGAACATTTAGTGGTGTTCTTGATCCGCAGGATGGCGATATTATTCGATTATCTGGTGATCACAACCTTTCGCTAAATGGTAATAGTGTTTTTTCGCCGATTTATGTTTTAGGAACCAATAATGTTATTCAGGGAATTTCTTTCTTTACATGTCCTATAACACTTCTTACAAGTTCTTCTCAACTGTGCTTTAAGCTTTTTGGTCCACTTAATCAACCGGTTAATATTGCGGGTGGAACGATTATTTTAGGACAAGATTTAGAGCTTATTAATGCTGGATGTTTTTCAGGATCTGGGACAATCAATGGACAAGGTTCAAAGCTTATTTTATCTCAAAAGAAAAATCTTATAGATGGTGCTTTATTGTGTAAAAATTTGGCAGTGCTTCAGCTGAATGGGCTTACTGATCTTTCTGGTTCGTTAACGTTTAGTTCTTCGGCATTGGTAACGGTTATTGATGGGCAAAATAATATTTTGGATATATCAAACACGGGGCTTTTGTATGTCGCATCAGGCAACAAGTTAATTTTAAAAAATACTATCGTACGTGGACTTGGTGATGGTTTTGGAAAGATTCAATTTGCAGATGCTTCTGCTCAGTTAATCTTGGTTGGATCAACATTAGAATTAAGTTCAAGTTTTACGTTCTCTTATGGATCAGTGGAAGTTCGAGATGAATCTTCAAGTGTTATTACTGGAACTAATAGTTTGGGTTTCACCGGTCGTGTGTCATTGCTGTTGAGTGGGGTAGATTTGGTATTTGATTCTCTTTCAGAATCGACGTTGATTGGCATAAACGCGGATCCGTTGTGCGTGATCTCAGCAGGAGGCGGCAAAATCGTGGCGAGGGTAAAGGATGCAACTGGTCCTGCTCTTTTGTATTCGCATCGCTCGAATGTTCTCTTGCAGTCAGAAGTTTTAACCCCAAATCGTACAATGAGTTTTTCATTAGATGGTTCAGAGCCCATTGTGCTTGATGGTCATGGCTTTTCTCTTAAATTTCCGCAGATGAAGCGGAGTGTCATTTCGATAGAAGATGGACAGACGATTATTTTAAAGAATGTTGTTTTGGATGGTTTTTATCCGGAACATATTTCCTTGGGCGTTGGAAGCGAAATTGTATTTGATGATAATGTTCACGTTTTGCTTTCAGGCGATGCCACGCTTTCGTATAAATTAAAATGCACTGGTCGAGTTACATTTGTTGGCGGTGGTAGTGTTTTGGCTCTTTCGCGTACGGGCGGCTTTAGCATTGGTATTGGTTCTGAGTTGCGGTTGGTTGATTCAATTATTACCGGTTTGAGTAGTCGCAACAATCAAATTATTTTGGGTGATGATACGTCTACGCTTTCATGTGTTGACGTCAATTTACAACTTGACGGAAATTATACAATTTCAACGGGACGAGTTGTTTTTAGCGGCACAAAATCAACAATCATTTCAGGTCCCAATACGCTTTCATTTGAAGGCTCTGGACAATTGGTGGTTGATGGAGTGTCTCTTTTTTATGACACGCTCGCATCGCCTAATACCTTAAATATTCAGCCCTATTTGCCGGATGGCGTTAATTATATTTCATTAAATGGTGGCAAGGTACGACCGCTCACGTCTGCTGAAAAAGAAGGGGATATGCTCCTTGATTTGAGGTCGAATACGTTGTTGCAGCCAGATGCATTGAGCTTATCGCGACGTATTATATTTCGTGGTCAGCGGGCATTTGGACCAGCCATTGAGCTTGATGGCGCGGGACATATTATTCAGATGCCGGGAAAGGTTTCAAATGTCATTGTAATTCCCGATGGAAAAAATGTTGTTATAAAAAATATTGTTTTCAGAGATTTTTTGCCCGAGCATATTTCGCTGGGAGCACATTCAACACTTACGTTTGGAGATGGGGTTATTTTGCAGCTGGCAGATGATTCTGTGCTTGCAGACTTGTGGTCTTTTTCTGGGCGTGCGCTTATTGATGGTAGATATAAAATGCTTGATATTGGAACGAGCGCTCAAGCGGGACTCATGGTGCAAAATGGCGGCGTGCTAAAAATTGTAAATACCTATTTGATGCAAGTTGGCGGAGAGAAGATGAAGTGTCTTGATGCTGATTCAAAAATTCAATTGTCTTCAAGTATTTTATATTTGCAGGACGATTTAGTATTCAAAAATGGATCATTGGAAGTTTTTGGTGATGTGACATTTTCTGGTGGGAAATCCTTTGTTATGCAGTCGTTGGGTGGATTTACGATTAAGCGTGGCGCACAGATTTATTTAGATAGCGATGTGTCTTTTGTGTATGATCAATTAGATTCATCTGCGCAAGGATTGGTTTTTGAAGATAGAACATCGCGTATGTTTTTGCACAATGCCAATGTGGTCTCTGTGCAATCGAGATTGCATCTCAGTCAGGGAACCATCTTTGTTGATGGGTATTCTTCTCTGAATACTGATGGAAATAATTCAAATTCATCAATTTTGGTTGATTTTGATGTTCAAGTTAAAGTTCAAGTTGGTGGAACGTTGAATATTTCGGGAAATATCATCGGATAAAAAGCCCAAGCCTTACAATTGGAAATGTTTTTGTGCTAAGTTTCTTTCTAGATAGCTTGATATTGAATTTTTGTAGAGAGAAATCTTTATGTCTAAAAAAATTTTATCGTCGGTATTGTTAATTTTTTTTGTCGTTTCTACGCAGGTTAGTGCGTGGCCATTTGGTAAAAAGGCTCATGTTGATCCATTCTCAGCTGATCCCTCAAAGCTCCAGAAAGTTATTCATTATGAAGATAGGTCTTTGGATGAACGTTTTGATCCAAAGCTTTCTCCCGAGAAAAGACTAGAATTAGTTAACCAATTAATGTCTGTTCAGCAAGAATATGCTAATGACAGTACTGGGAATGTTTTAACAGAGAATCCCGTTCGTCTTGCAAAAATGACTGGTGAATTAAATAACATTTCTTTATCCAGTGAGAGTCCTGAGAAATTAGAGCGTGAATACGATATTCTCAGAGCAAGGTATGCTCATAATACTGCGCAACTTAGTCCCTATCTAGTTAAACCATCGAAAAAAGAGTCTGTAAGTCAAGATCAAATCGTAGATGCCCAGATTGAAGGATTTTTGACTAGACCGAAAACTTTGGAAGAGCTAAGGGTAATTGAAAGTATTCAACGGTCACTAAAGATCGATGCCCCTCTGAGATACGCGCTTGAGAATAGGCTTGTTTCCTCGCTCATGGCAAAAGAAAGTAAGGGGCATTCAAGGGGTTCTGATTCTGATAACGCGCGACATTCAGATGCTTCAGTTCCAGTTCGCCTACATCTTCCAAGAGCCGCTCGCGTTGGATTTGCTCCCGTCCCAAAACGAGATTCACGACATTCAGGCGCCGCGGTTCTAACGCATAATCCATTAGCGGGTGCTGGTGGGGCAGGAAGAGGTCCTAGTGAAACTGTTGCGGCTGTCCGTCCATCAACTCGTAGATCCTTGAGGAAATAGTTAAAAATAGTTAGGAGCAAAACATATTTTTTACTGTTTTGCTCCCTTGTTTCCCTGTCATATTGATTTTTTGATTGATGAATCGGTATGTTTCTCTGGCGGATTAAGATGGGTTGGCCGGGGGGCCTGTTCAGTCTTGAAACAGTAGGGTTTCTTATGTGGCCTATGATCTCTTTTTCTTGAGATCATGAAATCTTTTTTTTGATTACAACTTCTGTTGATGTGTTGACTGATTGCATCAGGGCGGACTAGTTTCTCACAGGCTTTTTATCGAGTTTTTGTGCGGAGCATCTGTGGCCATGCGGATTGTAATAAAGTTAGTCCTATCTCTGTTTTTTTGTGTATTTAATTTTTCATTAAATTCAGCATTCTATTTTGCTGGCAAGGACTCTCGCCTACGATTGAAAGATGCTCATGGAAAGCTTGATCTCAGAGCTCCGATTGAAAACTTTCAAGGAATCTTAGAAGTTGGTGATGATGTTTTTAGTCAGCTGAGCGGACAGCCAATTATTTTCTCTGAAGGGACTGTTGATCGAAATGGTTCAACCGCGTCTTGGACCGGACATTTTGATGGTTCAGTGAGTGGCGGCAAGATGATGCTTTCTGGGTCGTCTCAAATGCGCGCACAGCCGGGAATGCTTTTTGATGGCTTACTTGTTTCGGGGATGGACAATTTGATTGAGGGGACACCCAAGTTTTCAAGTCCTATTGTGATGACGGATCACGGCTCAGAGCTTAAATTTTCGATACAAAATAAATTAAATCATGATGTCTATTTAAATGGTGGCCGGGTGACGCTTGAAGACACGTTGTCTATTGGTGATGATTGCATGTTATTAGGTAATGGCGTTGTTGATATTAATAATCACACATTACAATTTCCTGGAAAATCTTCAACATGGGGCGGTTCATTATACTTTCTGAGTGCAACTGATATGACTCTTAATGCTCATCTTACGTTGACTGGTCAGTGGTATTTTGGTCCAGATCAGAGTGAGGGCGTGCTCCAGGGAAATGGTAACGTGCTGGATTTAAGTTTGGGTGGATCTTTGGTTGTTCAAGCGGGGGTTGGACTGGGAGTGACTGACGTTGTAATCAAGGGATTGTCAGAAACACAGGGAACCATAGTGATGTGTGATTCAAATTCAACGTTATCGCTTTCTAATGCGGTTTTGCATTTGACCGGAAATTACACATTTACTCAAGGCAAATTATATTTTTATGGTGCAAATTCGATGATTGTGACTGGTACCAATGTGCTGACAATTGGCAACGTTGCAACCATTGATGGTACAACGCTTGAATATGATCCACTTTCGTTGCCTGATATGCATCCAATTATTCCAATTGTTCCTGATGGCGTGAATCTTATTTCTTTAAATAATGGTCGATTGATTTGTCGGCCAGGATCACTTTCGTATGGTGCGCTGTTGTATATGGATAATTCATTTTATCAGCAAAATCAGCACGAAGCATTTGATGGTATTCATCGTTCATTAAGCTTTAGAGGTTTAAATGCATCAAATATGACCTGGGATGGGCGAGGATTTACTATGCAATTTGCTCGGGGTGCTGCACTTGCAAATTCGATTGTGGTTGCAGCAGGAAAAACAGTAACGTTACAAAACGTTGTGCTTAAAGATTTTAGTTCAGCTGCGGTAACGCTTGGGGCAGGTGCTTCATTGTTATTTGGTGATGGCGTGACAGTGGAGCTTGGTTCCAATGAATCTCTCTCAATGACCTGGTCATTCACTGGGCAAACAACACCATCGACGATCAAAGGAAATGGCTGTTCTCTTAACCTTGATACGCTTTCAGCGGGAAATAATGTTGCAATTGCGGTGGGTTCTGGTGAGGGGGCATCTCCCGTGACACTTAATATTCAGGATGTTTACTTGCAAGGGCTCAAGGGTGGAGTTGCCTTGGATACATTGGTTGCCGATAATTACACTTACAGTACGAACAGTGCATATCTTGCATCATCAAATCTTTTGCGTTGTGTTGATTACACCGGAATTATAAATCTACGAAATGTTAATGTTGGGCTGACCGGAAATTATACGCTGAGTGCGGGAAGTATTAATATTTATAATGATGTGTGCATTCAAGGTAAGGGGTATCAATTTGCATTTTCGTCAAATGGTACGCTTGCTGTAAAATCAGCTGCAACCTTGCTCATTGATCGTAATGTGACATTTAGTTACGATTCCTCTGGCCTTGGAGCTCGTGGCTTAGATGCTTCCAAGAATCAATTAACGCTTGCAGATCAAACATCGCGTCTTTATTTAAATGGGTGCACGTTCTATGGCACCATGACGTCTCCGCGGTTGCAAACAGGGGTTATTGTTATTGATGATAAAGTCTTCTTGCATTCAGAGGGATCACTTGATGCTGAAGCGATAGTTTTTGATAGCACAAGTGCTCTACGCGTTGAATTTCTCTCAGGAGCGACGATGGATGTTTATGGGGCTATGGCGCACGCGTGATTTTCTTTTATTCTAGCCTCGTCATTTCTTGTCTTTAGAGCGTACTCATTGTATTATTTATCGGTATGTTTTTAGTTATGTTTTGATGAAAATTAAAAAGATTTTAAAAGGGGGTTTAGCGTGTCAGATGATCTGAAAAAACCACCACTTGGGAATGGTTTGCAGTCTATTCTTCCGCTATCTATCGAGCGAGAGCTTAAGAACTCATTCTTAGATTATGCGATGTCTGTTATTGTGAGTCGTGCGCTTCCTGATGTGCGCGACGGGTTGAAGCCTGTTCACCGAAGAATTTTGTATGCGATGTATACGCTTGGATTGTTCAATGAACGTCCATATCGAAAATCTGCAACGGTTGTCGGGGAAGTTATTGGGTCGTATCACCCACACGGAAACGAACCGATTTATCAGGCTATGGTTGGACTTGCACAAGATTTCTCAAAAAGATATCCACTGCTCGACGGTCAAGGAAACTGGGGTTCGATTGACGGTGACAATGCTGCAGCATATCGATATACCGAAGTTCGTATGGCAAAAATTGCACGAGAACTTTTGTATGATATCGATAAGCAAACAGTTCAATTTCAATCTAACTTTGATGAATCAAAATTAGAGCCAACATTATTGCCAAGTCGATTGCCAAATTTATTGATCAACGGATCAAATGGTATCGCAGTTGGTATGGCAACTTCTATTCCGCCACATAATTTGGGTGAAGTTGTTGATGCGTGTTTGGCATTGCTCAAAAATTCTCATTTAACTGATGATGAATTATTTGCATTGGTTCCAGCTCCCGACTTTCCAACTGGTGGCATTATTTGTGGTCGTTCAGGCATTGTAAAAGCATATCGTACCGGTCATGGTAACGTTGTTACTCGTGCCGTTGTTGATATCGAAGAAAATGCGAATAAAAATTTACTGATTATTAAAGAAATTCCATATCAAGTAAACAAGTCTGATTTGATCGAAAAAATTGCTAACTTAGTAAAAGAAAAAGTTATCGAAGGTATCACCAATATTCGAGATGAATCGAATAGAGATGGTATTCGTGTTGTTATCGACATTCGTCGTGGCGACATTCCTCAAGTTGTTCTTAATCAATTGTACAAACACACCTCATTGCAAGTTTCTCACTCGATAATGCTCTTGGCATTGATTGATAACAGACCACATATTTTTACCTTGCGTGAAATGATTGAAGAATTCTTGGTTCATAGACAAGAAGTTGTTCGTCGTCGCTCAGAATTTGATTTAGAAAAAAATAGAGCACGTGAACACTTGCTCATGGGTCTGGTCAAAGCACTTGAAAATATTGATGCCGTTGTGATTGTCATTCGTGCATCAAAATCTGGCCAAGAAGCATCTGATGCCTTGTGCTCGAAATTTGGATTCTCTGAAATTCAGGCTAAAGCTATCTTGGATATGCGATTGCAACGATTGACCGCGCTTGAATTTGATAAAATTAATGTTGAAATTGCAGAAGTCAGAAAAGTAATTGAATATCTTGTCTCACTTCTTTCGAATCACGAAGTACTTATTAAAGAAGTTATTGGTGAGCTTGAAGTTATTAGATCTTCATATTCAGATAAGCGTCGATCTCGCATTGATATGCCAATCGATCAGTTTGAAGATATTGATTTGATTCCAAATGATGAAGTAGTTGTTACCTTGACGACTAAGGGTTACATCAAACGCGTTCAACTTGATGTTTACACTGTTCAACATCGTGGCGGCAAAGGAAAACGTGCAATCGCCGATCTTGGTGATGTTGATGATTTGCTCAAAGACGTCTTTGTTGCAAAAAATCATGACGATTTACTGTTCTTTACCAATCTTGGACGTGTGTATTCGCTGAGCGTTTATGAAGTTCCAGAAGCATCTCGTACTGCTCGTGGTCGTGCAATTGTTAACTTGATTCCCCTTACTCCTGGTGAAACAGTTGTTAAACTTCTGTGTGCTGCTGAATTGCAATCTGGCTACGTTGTGATGGTCACCAAAAAAGGTGTCATCAAAAAAACTGAAGCGGTTGCGTTCTCCAAAGTGAGAAAAACAGGTATTCATGCAATCAACTTGAACGAAGGCGATGAGCTTTCATTCTGCTCTCAATCGACTGGATCTGATGATATCGTTATTGCAACAAGTTCAGGCCAAGGAATAAGATTCAAGGAAGAAGAAGTTCGTCCAATGGGTCGTCATTCTGCGGGTGTTCGTGGTGTGAGAATTCGCGGAAACGCAGTGGTCGTTGGGCTTGAAGTTATTGGCAAGGAAGATGTAAAAGATCTCTTGTTTGTAACATCAGCTGGATACGGTAAACGTGTTCGTGTTGAAGACTTTAGAGTTGCGCATCGCGGTGGACTTGGTGTAAGAACTATTCCTGTCAGCAAGCGTAATGGTGAAGTTATCGGCGTTGCATTAGTTTCTGATGATTCGAGTATCTTGCTCATTGAAGATTCAGGTAAAATAATTCGTCTTTCTCCACAAGAAGTTCGTACTATGAGACGTGGTGCCCAGGGTGTCAGGCTTATTCGTCTTGATGCTGGACAACGCGTATTTGCGGTCGCTTCATTTGATGAGGGTTCTGCAGAAGAATCTGAAGTAGGTGTTGCCTTGGTTCCAGGTGCAGGTCCTGTTGAAGGTTTATCAGCGATTGCTGAAAGTCACATTTTGCAAGACGACGTGCTTGAAGAAGGCGATGAAGAGCTTTTAGATGACGATGCAGAATTGGAAGATGAAATTGATGATCTTGATGAAGAGTAATTAGATGGAAAAATATAAGCAGTTATTAATTAAGTTGCTGCTTGCAGAAAATATAGGCCCTGTATTCATTTACAGGGCTCTTTCTGTTATTGCAGGGATTGCAGATCAAGCAGATGTTATTTCGTTTTATTCCCGTGATTTGGCGCAACTTGAATCGGCATTAGAATTTATTATTGCAGCACCCACAAGTTTTTTTATTTCAAATGGCTTGAGCACATCAAAAACGATTGAAAAAATTAAAACATCATTGGCTACAGTGGACCTTCAAAAAGAGTTGCAAGATATTTCGCGTGAATCAGTTGCAGTTGATACCTGTTTTGATGATGAGTATCCGGTGCTTCTTAAAAATATTTATGCGCCGCCGGTTATTCTGTATCGCCAAGGGATGGCTCTTGGTTCACATCTTAATTGTTTGTCTGTTGTTGGATCGAGAGAGGCATCGGCATATGGTTTTTCCTGTGTTGATGAACTTTTGACACCGCTAGTGAGGTCCGGATTGATTTTGGTAAGCGGTGGAGCCCTCGGGATTGATTCGTCAGCTCACAGACTTTCTGTAAAATCTAATGTTTCAACGGTTGCGGTTATGGGTTCAGGGTTAAATTTTCTGTATCCCTTTGGGAATAAAACGTTATTTAAAGATATTTTATCAACCGGTGGAACGATCATTTCGCCATTTTCGATGTCGCAACGGCCTGAACGTGGAACATTTCCTGCAAGAAATAGAATTATTGCAGGGATAGCTCCAGCGTGCTTGGTTATCGAAGCTGGGGAAAAAAGTGGGGCATTGATCACTGCATCTTATGCGCTCGAATCGGGTCGTACCGTGTGCGTGGTTCCTGGTTCTATCTTTTCACCCACTAGCTTTGGCTGTAATCAATTGATTAAACAGGGCGCTGCTATGATTACTTCGTCATCAGATTTACTCTTAGAACTTGGGATACAGCTTGATCAGAATTCTAAGGATCCAAAGGAAGTGGTTTCGTCTCAGAGTGATCTTGGGCAAGAAAATGACCTTTTTGTGTTTTTGTCAAAATCTGCTCGGTCTGAAGAAGATTTGGCTAATTTTCTGGGGAAAGATTTGGCATTTGTTCAAGATTTACTGTTCGATTTGCAGCTTGATGGTAAAATTCAGCAACAATTTACCGGATTATGGGGGTTGCCATCAAAATAGGGTATCCCTTTTTACAACTCTCTGTTTTTCTGGTTTACTGGGTTTAACAAAGGAATTTAATCAGTTTTAAGTTTCGGTGTATAAAAAAAGGAGTTTTCCATGGTTAAAAATTTGAAATTAAGTTTATTGTTGGCGCTTTTGGCGGTTATTCCAGCGGCAGTTTTTTGCTCAGCTGTTGACCTTGAAGAAGTTTCGGCTCAAGAAGTAGCTTCAGATGTAGTTGCTCAAGAAGAAGATGCAAGAGAAGCTGATGAGGCTGCCCTTAATAATCAAGGTAATCTTAATGATGTTGATTTGTCTGCGCTTGGCGACATGAATCCAGAAAGTTTTGGGCCAGATGCTTTTGATCCAGCAGCGATGGAAGCCTTTCTTTCTAGTGATGAAGGTAAGAAATTTCAGGAAGAAGCTGAAAAATTCATGAAAGATATGCAAGAAAATAATCCAGAAGAATTTAAAAAGATGATTGCTATGACTCAAGAGTTGATGGGTGGAGAGTTTCCTGAAGAAGAAATGAATAAAGCTTTGGTAGATGCATCAACAGATGTAGTGCCAGAAGAATTGACTCAGGAAGTGCCAGCGGCTGTCTAATTAATAAGAAAATATAAATTTCAGCTCGTTAAATGATCTGAGAGATTGTAAAAAATAAAGAACGTGGTTATTGTACAAAATACAGTAGCCACGTTTTTTTATGCAGCCAGAGATCTATTCTTGACGATCTTTTCTGTGTTAGGCAGAATAATAACAAGTAAGGAGCCATACGATGAGTACCAATTTATCAGTTTCATTTGAACTAATCTGTCTTATGGGATGGTTGTTAAAAAAAGACAAACCTGCGTTGCAGCAGCTTATACAAAAAGCACTTGCGGGTGGCGTGTCAGAATCAATTGTAAAATTGCAAGCAGCTCGGCCAACAGAACTTTCTGACGTTATGGAAAAAACGGTTTCAGAATTTTTTGAGTACGTTGAGATGGTTTTGGCAGAAGGTGTTCCTGTTGTCAAAAGCAAATCTGCGCTTTCGATCGAATCTATTTCTGAAATCAAAAAAATAGATCAAGTGTCGATAGATCAAAGAGTTTTATGGCTTTCGGTTAATCAAGCCAATGAGAGCGTTGCGCAAAAAGGTTCTGAACTCAATCAAGCAGCAAAAGAAGCGTTGTTTAAAAGTGAATTTTATAAAAGTTTACTTGCAAACTGGGCTGTTCAAATCGAAGACATTTTGAATTAATTAACACTGAAATTAACTAAACCCGCCGTTAAAAGCGGGTTTTTTATTTTTGGTAGCCAAGTTTGGTAAGAATTTCTTTGAGTTCGAAAATGGGAAGTCCGAGTGCCGCTGAATATGAACCATGAAAAGACTTGAGAAATTGTCCACCAAAACCCTCAACAACTCCTGATCCGCAGGCAAAAAGTGCAAAGGGAAGTTGTTTAAAGTATTCATCAATTTCAGCCTCTTTAACATAAAAGTGTGCAGTCGCCTTTGAATAAAGGGAGCTTTTTCCAGTTCTTTTCCACTTGTTTTGAGTTGTTTTAGTAAATTTTTGCACAATCATAGCGGTTGCAATGTGGCAAGGGCCTTGTGACAATTGTTTTATCTGCTCTTTTCCTTCAGTCAAATCCTTGGGTTTTTGAAGAATGATTCCATTAACATCGGCAATCAATGTGTCGGCGACAATGACAAAAATAGTATTTTGAGCAATTGATGGATTTGGTAAAAATACGTTTTTTGCTTTAAACAAGGCGACAGCTTGAGCGTTTTTTTTAAGACTGATGTTTTGATTAAAGGGTTCAACTTTATTGGTTGTCTTTAAAATTTCGAATGAAAAGCATGCTTCGGTGAGAAGTTGCTGACGCATTTGCGATGATGATGCCAAAAATAGACTATTCATTGTTGTAATCTCTTTTCAAAATATGTTTTTTCTTATGAGGAGCACATCTAATAGAACATTTTTTTGGCTAAAGAGAAAGGGTTATTTTGTGTGTGATTTTCTAAATAAGCCTTCTGGAGCCTGCGGATCTTTGAATTGGAGATTTCGGCGCTTTTGTTGTTACCGGAAAACTGGCTTTTTCTGTTCTTTGTAGTGTTCTGACGGTTTTAAGAGTGGCCGCTTTTTCTGGTTTTTCTATCGTTGTGAGGGTGATTGATTTTTTGGACGATATGTGATCAAAGGGTGTTCTTTGAACGCTGTTAGTATTTGGAACTATGCGCTTTACAGCTTGAGTTCTTTCTACTTGGTTTCTTGCTGAAGGTGGGGTGAGTTGAATATAATTTGTAGATGAGCCTTCTTCTGTCGCGGTTATTTGAGATTCAGGAGCAAAAAAAGTTTTTTTTGTAACGACAAGACAAATACTTAGCAGGAATAGTGATCGGAGCATTTTTATTGTAAACATAATAGTAGATTCTTCAGTTATTTCATTCTGATTGTTTTTAATAATAAAAAATTAAATCAGGTCAAACAATAAAAGGGATAAAAAACATTAAATAAAGGTAATGGAATCAACCTCATCTTCTGTCATGTCTTCAATTGCTGCAATGTGGTCAATGCAATTGAGTGCATCGAAATATGGCATAAAGCGTTGGTTGATAAAATCGATCCACCCTGTGAGCCATTGTGAATGGTCTTCGCGTTCATTCACGCTTGTGCTGGCATTATAGTATCCATTATTAATTTTATTTAAAACCACTTGCATTACACATTTGTCTGCAAAGATTCTCATGAGATGGTCTTTTTTCACACTAATTGGTCTGCCTTCAGCTTTAGAGAGCTGGAACATCCGCATATCATTATCTAGTAAAAATGAGATTTGTTCTTTTTGATCAAGAAAAGGGAATGTCGCCTTTGTGGAAGTTACAGAGACGCAAAGCATTAAAAAAGTGAGTGTTTTGAAAAATAAATTCATAGTGTTAAAATATTAAAAAATACTGATTCTTATTTACTTTAGCATCATTTTTGTATGTTGTGGCAACCTTAGTTTATGAAGAAAATTTGTGTGGTTTTATCTTAAAATGTTTTGTATTCGAGATGAAATATGAGGGTGCGTGCCGCGTGTCCACTCCGGATTGTTTGCAAAAATTTGTTCTGTTGGATTCTGCGAAAAGAGAAAATTGAGTAATTTAACCATATTTTCTTCAGATACATATGCACGGGCCATTTTATCTGCTTCAAATTCCTGTTGACGATTATACCATGCTTGAATCCAATGGCTGGTTCTCATGATAAGAAAACAGGATGCAATCAATGCTGCAACTTCGAATTGAGAGTTTTCAAGCAATGATGTTGCAGAAAGTAGTCCAATGACGCACATGCTGATTGCAAATAAAAATGAATTAAAAAGAGTTTTTTTAAAATTGTGATGAGCCCTGGCATGAGCAATTTCATGTTCTACAATAGCATCAAAATTACTTTTGGCTTCATCGGTTTCAAACCAGTGGTGAGAAATTATGATTTCACATGAATTGAGTCTTCGATAGCAAAATGCATTGATTGATGGGTAATTAGTTATGTAGTTGATTGATACATTTTGTAACTTGTCTCTGATTACCTTGTTTTTTATCAGCTGTTCAGTGTCTGCATCAATTTTGCCGAAAATAGCGTTTGCTATTGTAGGCGCCGTTTGAAATCTAATGAGGTTTATTGAGAGATGAGCGATTACTAAAATTAAGGCATTGATGAGGTCTATCTCATTGAAAAAAACATAAAACCATAGATAGTCACCATAAAAAACAAAGGAAGGCCCTTTTATGAAAATAATGAATAATTCAACAAGATTCATGATTTTTGCATGCCTTTTAGTTTGGCAATACGTGTTGAAATTTTAGGATAGGCCATTTCCCACTCTGCAAATTCAGCAGTATCTTGATCACCATTTGAAATCTCTTCAAGCTGCTCAAGCGCTTGAATCGCGTTTTCTATTCCCATTTGTTCAGCAGTTTTAGCGTCCCACCTGAAAATACTATTTTTTGCAATTGCGGTTAGATGCCATCGGCGAAGCATGGTGGCTGTTTGTACTGCCACTGAAAAAGCAATCCAGAACCAATAACCATGGCCAATGTGCTGATGGATAAAAATGGTCGCACCATTAATGCTCGCTAACTGGCTGCTAAAGCTGATGCTGTGCCAAATGAGTATCCCCCAAAATCCTTCACTAATTCTTTTGAATTCCGTTCTGAGCAAAAAAATTAAGGTGTTGTGGTATTCTGCTGTTTCAAAATGTTCTGAAAGGTAAGCTTCTCCATACAGGGGAAATCGTTGCAGAATCCCGATTGCAGGAACTGGAGAGTTGGTAATTATTTTAACGGTGCAGCGCAGAACCCTTTCTTCTTTCGCTATTTTTTTAACAGTCATTAATGTTTCTTGAGATGGCTCTTTAAGCACATTTGTTGAAGCAATTTTTTGAGTTGAAAATTGATAGGCATTAATTATTTGATGTAACAAAATGAGTACAATCAATCCGGACAATTTATTTGTCACGTATGGCGACAAAATACCAACGATGCCAACAATCGTGAGCATATCAGCGTAAAAAAATGGATAAAACACCGGACCTTGAATGACGCGTGAAATTATGTTGAGAATCTTCATGAAATTTTTCTACGTTGAAGGTTTGCGATACGTGTTGAATATTTTGGAATAGCCATTTCCCATTCTTCGAGCTGGGCGGTGTTTGTATCAAATTTTAGAAGAGAATTAAGCTTTTCCAGCAGATCAATAACTTTTTCAGTTCCCATTTCTTGTGCAATAATTTCATCGGCTTCAAATACATTATTTTTAGTAACGTAAATGTGAATGAAATTGCGTAGGGGCATAAAGAGTTGCCATGAAATAAGCGTTGCAGTGTAAAACCAAAATGTTGTTGGCATGAGTGCTTTAGAAAATATAACAGATTGATATACGAGTATTGTTTGAAGTGCAAAGGTGAGTGATTGAAGTGTCAGTTTAGAGAAATATTTTTTGAGTAAATATAATTGTGATTTAAGTTCAAAGGCAAAAATATCGCTGTTTTCTTCTGCTGCAAAGTGAGGTGAGAAATAAATTTCAGGGTGCGAGCTGAGTCTTCCGATGATCATAGTTGGAAAAGAGAAGTTGGTAACTTCTTTAGCGGTAAATGATTGAACGCCATACTCTGCTGTTATTTGTTTGATTTGACTCATCTTCTCGTCGCGTGGATCTTTGAAGATGCCATTGGTTACAAGTGATTGCGTCATGTATTGATAATAGTTGAGGATCGGATACGCAATTATTATTCCAAGAAGGATTGTTGCGGTATTTGTACTGCTGCTAAAAATGAGTGATAGGATATAGGTAGCGTGTACAAGATAGTCACCATATCGTACTGCATAAAAAGCTGGTCCAAGCACGGTGCGCATAAAAAATTTTGAGATATTCATGTAAAAAGATTCCTGTTTGTTTAGTGAGCCATATCTCGAAGGCGTTTTACACGTTCTTCAAGTGGTGGATGGGTTGAAAATAATTTAATAACGGTTGAACCCTTGAATGGGTTATTGATGAAAAGATGCGCTGTTGATGTTTTGGCATATGAATCGCCGCCTTCCATCGCTGGTGTTCCGCTGATTTTTTCGAGTGCTGATGCAAGGGCAAGTGGCGTATGGCTGAGGTGTGCACCCGATTCATCGGCGAGAAATTCACGAGATCGTGAAATTGCAAGTTGGATCAATGATGCAATGATTGGTGCAAAAAAGACCGTAAGGAAAATGGTCAACCAGCTGTGATTATTCCTGTCATCACGTCTGCGTCCCCAGAACATTGACCAGCGAATCATATCAGCAGCATATGAAATGGCGACTGCAAGGGTTGCTGCGAGCGTTCCAATCAAAATATCTCGGTTGATGACGTGTGAAAGCTCGTGAGCCGCGACTGCGCGCAATTCATCGGCATCAAGAATTTTCATGATGGTTGTTGTAAAGGCAATTGATGCATGCTCAGGATTTCTGCCCGTTGCAAATGCGTTAGCATTGCCACTGTTGATAATGTAAATTTTAGGACAGGGAATATGAGCTTTGTCGCATAGTTCTTCAACCATTTGAACGAGCTCTGGATGAGAATCTGCTGAAACTTGAGTTGCTTTGTACATCGAAAGCACGATGCGATCGGAATAATAATACGAAATAAAGTTAAATACTGCTGAAATAATCAGTGCCGATGTGAGACCTGCAGTTCCACCAAGCATGGTGCCAAGTGCTGCAAGTACGCCGTAGAGCGCGCAGAGAAAAATAATTGTTCGAAGATTTAAGCTATTGAACATGGCTTTTCTCCTTTCTGAAAAAGTCTATTTATCGTCCGTTTCTTCAAATTCAGTATCAAAGACTTTTCCATCTTTGGCAACTTTGTCTGGATTCTGACCAGTTTTATGGTTTTTTTCTGCTTCACGGTGATGAATTCTGTCCATCATATCGCGCCAAAGACTGGTGAAATTACTTTTTTCAGTCCAGATAACATAGAGAGACCAAATGACCAAGAAAAGAAAAATGCCAACGATCGAAATGATTACCTTAACGAAAAAAAACATACCGAAAAGCATCAATAAAAGGAGGAGGGCGTTTTTAAGCCGAAACAAGAAGACATTCATGATTACAGATCTTCGTAGTCGATTTTAAGGTCATCTTCGATTTCAATTTCTGAAATCTTGGATTCTTTAGGTCCAGTACTCTTTTTCGGTATTTTTGTTGATGTGATTTGAGGAATTGCAGCAACAGGCTTAGTTTTCTTGAGCGCAATCAGTTGTCGAGAGTCTTCTTGTGCGCTGACAGCATAGCCCTCAGCGTCTTTTTCTAGATCGTCTCTGGTCAAGTCAAACGCTTTGTTGATTTCAGATTGCAGTCGATCAATTTTCTTTTGAAGTTTTAAAATCATCTCAACGCCTGCAAGGTTTATGCCAAGCTTGTGGGTGAGGTGAATTACTTTCTCGAGTTGATCGACGTCTTCATCAGTGAATTGACGAGTGTTTCCATCTGACCGGTGAGGGGTAATGAGCCCCTCTTTTTCATAGAGTCTGATTGTTTGTTGATGTACTTCAAACATTTTTGCAACAACAGAAATTGAATAAAATCCTTTACGACGTTTCATCGCAGTTCCTTACTGTTAACGTTTAAGTACGCTGAAGAATGCTTCTTGCGGTAGTTCAACGGTACCAACTTGTTTCATTTTCTTTTTACCTTTTTTCTGCTTCTCAAGCAATTTCATTTTTCGTGTAATATCGCCACCATAGAGTTTTGCTGTAACGTCTTTTCTGAGTGGAGAAATGGTTTCACGAGCAATTACTTTAGCGCCAATTGCAGCTTGAATTGCAACTTCATATTGTTGTCTGTGGACAACTTCTTTAAGTTTTTTGGTGAGTTCTCGACCAACGTTAAAGGCTTTGTCGCTGTGAACGATGATAGAGAGTGCATCAACAGGTTTGCCGTTTAACAGAATATTCATTTTCACCATGTTGGCGTTTTCGTATCCAGCTTCTTCGTAGTCAAAACTTGCATACCCGGCACTGATTGATTTTAAGGTGTCATAAAAATCAGTAACGATTTCCGAAAGTGGTAATTTGTAATGCAGGATGATCCGATCTTCATCAAGATAGGTCATATCTTTTTGAATGCCACGACGTTCTTGTGCAAGGGTCATGATGCCGCCTAAATATTCTTTTGGCGTCATGATTGAAGCATTAATGATAGGCTCGTTGATTTCTTTAATCGATGATGGATCTGGGAAATCAGCAGGATTTTCGATATCTAACTTCTCACCATTTTGTAGTTCAATTTTATACAGCACTGTTGGTGCGGTTGTAATAATACTCATGTCATATTCTTGCTCAAGGCGTTGCTTAAACACATCCATGTGAAGCAAGCCTAAAAAGCCACAACGAAAGCCAAATCCAAGAGCAGCTGAGGTTTCTTTTTCAACCGAAATGCTTGGATCATTAAGACATAATTTTTCGATAGATTCTTTGAGTGTCTGAAAGTCTGTTGTATCAATTGGGTAAATTCCCGCAAACACCATCGGTTTAGCAGGTTTAAACCCAGGAAGCGCTTCAACGGGATGCTTTGGATCGAATAGTGTATCGCCAATGTGTGATTCTTTAACGGTTTTCATGCCAGTGATGATAAATCCGACCTGGCCGGTAAAGAGTGATTTGGTTGCAATTGGATCTGGATACATGAGGCCAAGGTCGAGTACTTCGTATTCTTCGCCCGTGTACGCAGACGCGATACGAGAACCTTTTGAGATTGAGCCATCGATAACTTCAATCAAGCAGACAACCCCACGATAAATATCAAACCACGAGTCAAACAACAGCATTTTTGGATGTCCTGTTGGATTTCCGGTTGGTGCAGGGATGCGCGTGATGATGGCTTCGAGAATGTCTTGCATGCCGATACCACTTTTGCCAGATGCGTAAATGACATCTTTGGCATCACAGCCAAAATTATTAACGATTTCTTCTGTTACGCGCTCTGGTTGAGCGTTTGTCATGTCGATTTTGTTAACGATCGGAATAATATGCAAATTTTGCTCAAAGGCGAGATAAAAATTTGCCATTGTTTGAGCTTGAATTCCTTGAGCAGCATCCACGAGCAACAATGCTCCTTGGCATGCGTACAACGAACGAGATACTTCATAGTTAAAATCAACGTGTCCCGGGGTATCAATCAAGTTCAGCAGATAGGTTTCGCCCTTGTATTCGTAGAAAATCGAAGCTGTTTGTGCTTTGACGGTAATTCCGCGTTCGCGTTCAACTTGGAGTTTGTCCAAAACTTGTTCGTTTTTGTTACGATCGGAAATAGTTCCACAGAGTTCGAGCAATCGATCAGCAAGGGTTGATTTTCCATGATCGATATGAGCGATAATCGAAAAATTTCTAATGCGAGAGAGCGGAAAAGATTTTAAATCAAGTTGAGAAATGTTCATTTGCATGGTAATTCAGGACTCCGTTACATGGATTTTGGTTTGCTGAGCCCGAGTAAATCAAGGCACAGGTGTAAAGTTCGGCGGACGACTGAAACAATTAATAAGTTGTTTCTGGTCGTTGCCATATCATCAGGGATAATAATTTTTGTATGTGCATAAAAGTTGTGAAATTGTGCAGCAAGTTCATAGGAATAATAAGCAAGCATGTGTGTTTGATTATTATTGCCAATGGCTTCAAGGATATCTCGAAGTGATACTATTTTCTTAATTAAATTATGAGCAGTTTCAGGAAGCTTTGTGATTTCGCTTGCAACGCTATGTGGGTTTAGGCTCATATCTTTGACAAATTCAGCTAATTCTTCATGAGCTTCGGCTGCTTTGGCCATGAGGCTTTCGGTGCGAACAAAGGCATAATGAATGTAATACACCGGATTTTCATCATTTTGTTTGAGCGCTTGTTCCAAGTCGAGCTCAAGGTGAGCATCAGCTTTGCGATTGAGGAAAAAGTAGCGAGCCACGTCACGACCAACGGTTTTTATGACATCGCTGAGTTGCTCAAAGTTTCCCGCACGTTTTGACATGCGCACATAGGCATCATTCTTTTTCATCAAAACGAGTTGGTAAATGAGACACGTGAACTTTGAAATATCACAACCGAGTGCTTTGAGTGCAGCGTTTCGCGGGGTTACATAACCATGGTGATCTTGTCCGAGAATATTGATCAATCGATCATATCCGTGGTTGAAATTTTCTTGGTAGTACGCGGTGTCTGGTGCAAGGTAGGTCATTTTACCATCAGCTTTTCGCAGCACGCGATCTTTGTCATCGCCAAAATCAGTTGATCTGAGCCACAATGCGCCATCAGCTTCATAGGTAAAGCCTTTTTCGGTCAATGCTGCAATGACGGCATCAACTTTACCGGTCTCGTACATTGATTTTTCAGAGGTGAAGTGATCAAACGTCACGCCATATTCTGACAAATTGCTTTTGATCAGGCTGAGCATGGCTGTTTTTGCGTAAGCACCAAAAAATGAAGCGTCTGCATCTTTGTAGGTGTCTTTTTCTTGTTCGTAGAGTTGTTGAGCGGTTTCTTGTAGGTATGCGCCGGCATAACCGCCTTCGGGGAATGGTTGCTCAACACCCAGCAGGTGAAGGTAACGATTTTGCAGCGATGCGCCGAGTTTGTTTATTTGGTTTCCCGCGTCATTGATATAAAATTCTCTGGTAACATTGTGCCCGAGAAACGAAAGCACAGATGCCAAGACATCACCAATAATTGCATTTCGACCGTGCGCCAAATGTAATGGGCCAGTAGGATTTGCGCTGACAAACTCTATTAAAATTTTTTGTGGTGAGATGGTTTGAGGCTTGAAAAACTCAGTCGGGCTCATGGTAAGATCGCGTAAAATTTCCTTCCAGCTATTTTCTGAAAGCGTAAAGTTGAGAAACCCAATTCCTGCAATCGTGCATGAAGAGAATGTGTCATTGAGATTTTGATTTTGAGTTGAGAGTTGTTTGAGCTCTGATTGGATGATCGATGCGATTTCTTTTGGATTTTTTTTTGTAAGTTTTGCAACTTGAAGGGCGACAGTTGTGCTCAAATCACCATGAGAAGAATCTTTTTCGGTGTTCAGGATGATTTCAACGCGCGAAAAAGTTTCAGGGTTTTCGGGGAAAAAGAGTGTTTGTGCTGTTTGCAACAGTGTTTTTTTAAATAATTGCAGGAAATCTGATGTGGTCATGGGTAAAAAGCCTAAAAAATCATAATAATCTTGAGTAGAATATCATCAAAAAATAAACATTTCCACGCGAAGGCTTTTTATTCAATAAGTTTTGTTTACAGCATCTGCCCAGATTGTTTTTGTTGTATCTGGAATCCTGTGTTTAAAATAGTCATCATTTGCCTTCAGCAGTGATTCTACAGCAATCGCATAATCTCTGAGTCCGTGATAATTGAGTGACGTCAGAATTCGTGTGACTCTTGCAAAGTTATGCGTATGAGTTAAAAAATTTGTTGTATGTTTTCTATAGTCAGAATCAAGTATGTTTATTTTTATTGAAATCTGAGCTTGATCATCTATTAATCGAAAACCTATGAAGTTAAGGTAAAACTTTAAGCATTTTTTGAGTGTTTCTCTGAGTGTAGGGTTTTCTTGAAATGCTTTTCTGACAGCGCTGTTTGATATTGGGGCTTCAGAATTGTGTGCACTTTTATGTGGTGATGGGAATGCATACTGAATCCAGCAATGAATATTCTCTGCTTGCTTAAATGAAAGTGCGCCATCTTGACCTGCTTTGGAAGAAGTGCCAATAAATGTCCTTAAGGGGATTATGTCTTTTGGATCTCTTGAAGCGTATCGGCTTGTATATTTAATTTTTGAGTCTTTTGGCATGCCTTTTTCGTGAATTTTGTTGTAGTCAGCAAAATATTCAATAAAAAATTTTGGATCATCTTTGGTTATAATTGGTGACGGCTGAGGGGCTTGAGGGTGTGCGGGTATTCCGGCGTTTTCTTTTGTCTCAACCGAGAGTTCTACCTTTTTTTTAGGCGTTGGCTTGCCTGGAGTAACTTTTGGTTGCGGCGCTTGAGCTTTTTTCGTGGGAGTTGGCTTTCTGTGCGTTGGTTGATGTGGGAGGTCCGTTTCGCTTAAGCGATGCAGTTTTCTTCCAAAGATATCACTTACTTTCTGCAGCCATGACTCATCAGATTCAATGTCGTTGTATAAAACATATATTGGTTCGTATTCGGTATCGTTGGCACTGTCTAAGAGTTCATAAAAAAAAATTTTTTGTGTTCTGAGTTTCATTTGTTCATGGTGTATTTGGTTTCGGTGCCTGCTGATGATTGCGGTATTGTTTGAATATAAAATTCGCTTGGCAAGTTGTTCATTGAGTGCGGTATTAAGATTTTTATCGTGGACGAGCGAATGATAATGGTTGATTGCTGACCTCGCGCACTGAGCGTTTCTTTGTGTTCTTGCAATGTGTCTTAGTTCAATAAACGCATCGCTGATTTCTTGACCGGTTGGTCTTGGAGACAATTGAAACGCAAATAATCCGAAAATAATGAGCAGCAAATAGTGGTTTAGGTTGTTTTTGTACATAATTATCATTGCATAAATGATTCTCAACTTCGTTTAACCTAATGTATATGGCTTTCTGTTTTCAATGAATCAACTGGAGTTTTCTTATCTGATGTTCTTAATTTTTGAGCGTATTTTTTTGCTCTTTTTATCTTAAATTCAAGATAATTACTTGCGGTTTTTGTAAAAAATAGCTACAAAAAGATAGTCTCATTTCCTAATTTATGGAGTTTCTATGTCATTAATGCACGTTGATGCTAGCATTGAGAGCGAGAGAAATATCCAGCTTCGTGGCAATTTTTTGTTATTTTACGCCTTTGATGTTGGTGATGAAATCAACTTAAAAGCTATCTTATCTTCCAATTCTTTGCCGGCATTTGTATTGCCACTTTCCCCTGGGTTTAAAAATTATCATATTCCATTGTCTATTCAGTTGTCAGATTGCGATCCTTCTGGCGCATCTCGATTCAGGACAGATTGTATTTCAGCTAAAATCCACTCATTTGGTGTGCTTTCGTTATGTTATAAAATTCCATTTACTGCAAACTTTGAAGAGTTAAAAAGCAAATTTATCGAAATTTCTGGTGTTTATTCTGAGCGCGCAGAGGCTGATGCCGCATTGTTATTTAATGCAGTGGCTCCGTTTGTTACCAAAAAGCATTTTTTCAACATGCGTGAGCAATATTCAGCGGTTCAAATGACCCCGCTTGATACGTTGACGCCTGAAACATTTAAAGAAACATTTGGTTCTAAAATTGCATCATTACTTCGGTATGAAAAAGAATCATTGTCTGATTATCAGCAAGAAGCGGTATTAGCGTCTTCGTCTGCATATTATGGTCAAGATATGGTTATTATCGATGGTGAAGCCGCGTTTATTTATGACGATGAATATTATGAAGTCCTGGAATTCTTGGAGTTTGCAAACATTCAAAGGCTTGAGCTCAAATCATTCGATAGAGTGCTTGATTTTCAGCTGAATAAGTTTTACTCAGGCGATAATTCATACGATATTTCGTGGAAATCATATATTCCAATGATCAAGGGTAAAGAAGATCTGCTGGTTGAAGAGCTTGCGCGTTTGCGTGTTGATATTTCAGTTATTGTTGATCGGCTTGAAGTAAGTATCAAAATGTCTGGTGACCCGTACCATGAAGAAATTTACTCAATGCTTGTTGAAAAACTACTGGTTCCTCAGTGGCTCGAGTCAGTAAACAAGAAACTTTCTATCGTTCAAGATTTGTACACCATTTATCGAGATCAACTTGCAAGTATTCGTGGAGAGCTTCTCACGCTGGTTATTATTATTTTAGTTGGCATCGAAGCGTTTTTTGCATTTTTACATTTGCGCGGGTAGCGAACTGAAGCAGTTCTGATACAATTAAACATATCTTTTTAAGCATATTTTTTTAGGAAAAATCTATTCATGGCAACTCTCGAGCAAATTGTTTCTTTGTGTAAACGTCGTGGTTTTGTTTTTCAGTCTGCCGAAATTTACGGCGGACTGAATGGTGTGTATGATTTTGGGCCACTTGGTGTGTTGCTGAAGCAAAACATTAAGAACTTTTGGCTCGATCATATGGCAAAATCAGAATTTGAAACCGTTCTTTTTGATGGGGCACTTCTGGGGCATGAAATGACCTGGACTGCATCTGGACACGTTTCAAATTTTAGTGATCCCTTAGTTGACTGTAAAAATTGTAAGAAACGATATCGTGCTGATGATGACGATTATAATGCAGACAAACCGTGCAAACATTGTGGCGTTAAAAATTGGACAGAAGAGCGAACATTTAACCTGATGTTTCAAACAAATATGGGCGCTATGACTGGTGATAGCATTGCGTATTTGCGTCCAGAAACAGCGCAAGCCGTTTTTGTGAACTTCAAAAATGTTATGACCTCGTCTCGCACCTCAATTCCGTTCGGGATTGCACAGATTGGAAAAGCGTTTCGAAATGAAATCACGCCAAAACAATTTTTGTTTAGAATGCGTGAATTTGAACAGATGGAACTTGAATTTTTCTGTCATCCATCAACCTCAAAAGATTTTTTTGAAAAATGGCGTTTGTGTCGTGAAGATTTTTACCAAAAAATCGGATTGAATATGACAAGAATTCGTCAGCGTCCTCATGCTGATGATGAACTTGCGCATTATTCACAAGCGTGCGTCGACGTTGAATATGAATTTCCGTTCGGGTTTAAAGAACTCGAGGGAATTGCGCATCGTGGTGATTTTGATTTGAGTCAGCATTCAACATTTAGTAAAAAAGATCTTTCTGTGCACGATCAACAAGCGGGATCAAGTTATTTGCCGCACGTTGTTGAGTGTTCAGTAGGTGTTGATAGACTTTTTCTGACGTTATTGTTTGATGCATACACAGAAGACATTCTTGATGGTGAGCCGCGGTTGTATTTGAATTTTGCGCCACACATGGCACCAATTCGCTGTGCGGTGTTTCCGTTGACCAAGCATCAAGGTGAGCTTGCACAAAAAGTGTATGCAGATCTTAAAAAGAAATTTTCATATGTTCAGTACGATGAAGGCGCTTCAATTGGCAAACGTTATCGTCGCCAAGACGAAATCGGAACGCCATTTTGTATCACGGTCGACTACCAATCGAGTGAAGATGCTGCAGTGACCGTGCGTGAGCGAAATTCTGGCGCACAAGAGCGTGTTGCAATTGGATCATTGATTGAGTACCTCTCAGTAAAGTTTAATCAGTAATATTTTAAGCGAGAGCGAAAAGGAACTTGTAATGGAACATCAACCTGAGCCACGTGGCATTTATCAATGGATATTAAGTCACGTTAACGCTCGGTATGCGTATCATTTTTTCTTTTCGCTCTTTGCACTTGAGATAATTTTATTCATTCCGCTGGATCCGGTGATGGCATTTTTTGCAATTCATCGCAAAAAAAATGCCTATGTTTTTACGGTGCTCGCTGTCTTGGGTTCAATGCTGGGAGCCGCAAGCGGTTACTTTTTAGGAAGTTTTCTGTGGGATATTATTGGTAAAAAAATAGTGTTGTTGCTGGTGAGTCAACTGACTTTGGATAATTTTGTATTGAATTATCAATCGCATTATTTTGCTACTATCTTCTTTGGCGCATTGCTGCCATTTCCCTTCAAGTTGCTGACGATTTCGGCGGGGCTTTCTAAAATACCGGTAACTTCATTTGTTGGTATTATTGGTCTTGCGCGTGCGGTACGATTTTCTGCAATTACCTATGTTTCAGTGACGTGGGGTGATCATTTCGTGAGTATTCTTAAGCGATATCAGCGGCATATTTTATTCTTACTTGCGCTAATGGTTTTGATTGTCTTAGCTTGTTATCTATTAGTCTTTCGTTGAACCCAAAAGCGCATATGACTCATCCCTTTAAATTACAAATATCTCCTGGCGTGCTCATTTTGGTATCGTTTTTATTTGTTATAACGACCGGTTATTTTCTGTTACAACTTCCCATGATGCGCTTGGTTGATTGCTCATGGATCGATCTGTGGTTCACGGCTGCCTCTGCAACCTGCGTCACGGGACTTTCGGTGTTGCCCATTACAACATTTACTTTTCTTGGTAAATGCGTGCTGTTGGGTTTGATTCAAGTTGGTGGCTTGGGCCTGATGACGCTTTCATTCTCCGTGCTTTCGTTATTTCTTAATTTTGGGATAGCAGATCGTTTAGTTGCTAGCAAAATTTTAGATTTTGAATATTGGGGACGGATAAAAAATTTCTTAACGATTATTGTTTCAGTGACATTGATTGCTGAACTGCTGGGATCAATTGCGCTATATCCGATCATGCTCAAAAAATATCCACCGGTGGATGCATTTTTTAATGCGTTGTTTTATTCAGTTTCTGCCTTTTGTAATGCGGGAATTTCGCCTGAAGGCAAGGGCATTTTTCCCTATGCGCATAATTATAAATTTATGGGAATAATTGGGCTCTTGGTTTTTGCCGGAAGCACTGGTTTTTTTGTGTGGCAAGATTTGGCGTTGCTCGTGAAACGTTTTATCAAAAAACCGATTTTTCGGCGCACTGTTCCCACCTTTTCGCTGCACACCAAAGTTGTTTTCATGGCATCTTTTGGTCTTATTGCGTTTAGCTTTCTTTTGTATTGGTTTTTCGAGTGGAATAATTCATTTAAAGGTTTTTCGATGGCAGACAAGTTAGCCAACTGTTTGTTTAATGCGGTTTCGCTTCGTTCAGCGGGATTCTCAACAATTGATTATATTAAAGCCGCGCTTCCGGTACGATTTGTTGTAATTTTCTTGATGCTTATCGGGGGAAATCCCGTTTCAACAGCTTCTGGGATCAAAACAACGACATTTGTGCTGCTGGTGGCTACCATTATTGCAACAGTAAAATCGCGATCGGATGTTGAAATTTTTAACCGTACGATCCCATCTGAGCAAGTGTACAAAGCATTGGTTATTTTAGGGTTAAGTATTGCGTGGTTACTTTCAACGTTTTTTGTCCTGATTGTGACTGATGGCGCGTTTTTTGATACCTTTAGTTTGTTCTTTGAACATGTGTCGGCGTTTTCAACGGGTGGTCTGTCTGTTGGTATTGTGGCTCAGATTTCACCGTGGGGAAAATGCGTATTAATTTTGAATATGATAGTTGGTCGTGTCGGCATTTTGACGTTGTTACTTGCGCTTGCGCGTAATCATGCGCGTCGAAATTATAAATATCCTGAAGAACGTGTATTGATTGGGTGATTAAATATGAAATTTGGCATTATTGGTTTGGGACGTTTTGGTCATCAACTTGCAATTACTTTGGCATCGCTGGGCTGTGAAGTTTTAGCAATCGATCGTAATGAAGAAATTGTTGAATCGATCAAAGAACAAGTGACTCAGGCAATTTGCATGAACGTGATTGATGAAGAATCATTAACCGAAATTGGCATTGGTGAACTTGATGTTGTGATTGTGGCCACTGGCGAATCTTTTGCTCAATCAGTCCTGCTCACAACCATTCTGAAAAGAAACTTAAATGTTCCGTACGTTGTTGCCCGCGCGATGAATGATATTAATGAAAAAATTCTCAAATTAGTTGGCGCTGACAGAGTTTTTGTCATCGAGCGCGACATGGGGGTAAAGGTTGCCTACACCTTGAGCTTACCGCTTGCCGACGTTGTACCGGTGACGCAAGAATTTGCGGTTACAACTATTTTGGCGCCATATCAATTTGTTGGTAAAAAAGTTGGTGAAATCAATGCTGCTAAGCATCCCAGAATTTCATGTATCGCGATTCAAAAAGATGATGAAATAATGCTGGTTGGTGACACCTACATGGTGCTTGAAACCGATAAAATGGTTTTCGCCGGAAACAAAAAATATCTCTCATCTCTTCTGCGTGGATAAATATTTTAATGTTGATATGATTTTTCCAAATATTTAAATATAAGATTTGAGTCCTTTATGAACATTATTACGTATGAAGATTTTGAGCGTGTTGAGCTGAGGTCTGGTACCATTGAGCGAGCTGAAATTTTTGAACGCGCTCGAAAGCCTGCGTATAAAGTTTGGGTAAATTTTGGGTCAGAAATTGGAACACTTCAAACATCTGCTCAAATTACGGTTCATTACACACCAGAAAGTCTTATCGGTAAAAAAGTTATCGGATGTGTGAATCTTGGTGAAAAAAATATTGCAGGCTTTTTGTCTCAGTTTTTGCTTGTTGGATTTGCAGATGACTCCGGAGCAATTTGCCTTGCTGGTGTTGAAGCTTCCATTTCTAATGGAAAAAAGCTCTGTTAATTTGATGCTTTCATCTCAGTTTTTGCTTGTTGGATTTGCTGATTTTCCCGTTGTGCTGACTGTGTGTAAATCTTTAAACATTGCAAAATCACGGGGAAAATGGTCCTTAAGGCAGTACTTAGCTCTCAGGCATTCTTTTAATACATCACAAAACGTCGTATTCAACTTACAAAAAGGAAAAATAGGGGTTTGTATGAGGTAAGGAGCTGCCGTTGTTATGATTGTTTGCCAGCAATGTTCATTTTTCCGGTAAAAATTTTGTGCGATAAGTCTTAAATACATTGTTGTTGGTTTGAATAATAAAATTCTTTTGACTTCAACTGGATCGGTTTTGTTGAGTTCTTTTAATTTTCCTACAAGTTTAAGGAGTTCTGCTGTTTTATGAGTTATTTTATCATCATCGTTACCATCTTTTGCAAGCGCGATCATATAATCTTCTTGAAATTGACCGAGTAAATCGATAGTGCTTTCTTTAAAGCATCCCATGACGAGTTCTTTAAGTTGTTCGTTGGTAAGTTGTGTAGTTTCGCCAAATCCATATCCATTGATTGTCCGCTGGCTCTCACCATAAAAATAATCTGGAATGAGGCATTTAATACTCTGGGCTACAAAGCGTGCGGGTGCATTTTTGTCAGGCAATTCTATTTCGTCAAATGTGCCTGAATAGTTCGGTGACTGTGTAAAAAAAATGAATGGCGTAGTCGTGAGATATCTTTTGAATTCGCTCTGTCCTGAAATCTTTTTTTTGAATGCTGCTTCCTCTCTTCTGCGATCGATTACTTTTTGAGCTAAATAACCGACGGCTACTGCAGGAGGTATAATTATGCATGCAGCAAAAGTTTTCTTGTATTTTTGAATGAGAGAAAGCTCGTGAATTTGTGCGTTGCAAAAGTGAGTAATGGCAGTAATCATTTCTGTGTCGGTTGCTGTTGGAACAAAAGCAGAAATAGTTACGTGAATTTCTGAGCCATCTTTTTTGAGCGTACATTTTACGCAAAAAGTAAAAAAATCTTCAGGCAGGGTGATCGTTGTTGTGTGAAAAATGGTTTTTCTGGCCGTGCGAATTTTAGACAGTTCTTCAATTTTTGAGGAAAGATTAACAAAAAGTGCTTTAAGGCTTTCGTTGGCGCATGAAGCAACGGTTTCCGGAGACTGTTTTTTATTATAAAAATCTAAAAATTGACCTGCGGGCATTTCTATTTTTTGTTGAGCGTCAGGTAACTTGGCAACTTTTTTTATTACAACCAAAAGTGAATTGACTGGAGCGATGGGTGTTGGGGTTGCGATGGTTGGCAGATTGAATGCCAAAAAAATAATAATTAAGAATTTTTTCATGCTAAAACTTTATACAATATTCTTTGTTGCGATAGTAACAGCCTATAAAAAATTAAAAAAAGTGATTATAAACCTGCGGTGCTGCTTAAAAAACAAAAAAATGTCGTTTTGCAGCAGTTTCTTATTTTCGTATAGAATTAATTGTTTTTGTGGGCAAGTTCAACACTGAAGTGCAGCACCCATAGAAAAAAAGAAGCCAAAAAAAGGGTTAAATGAAAGAATAGTGCTTTTATGGAAGTCAGAAACCAAAAAGAGGTATAAAACC
>Ga0209107_10000129_pt1 | contig 43744 bp, 32 predicted proteins | sample LakErihyJuly2011_2_FD_187460 | JGI IMG/M metagenome (GOLD analysis project Ga0209107, IMG submission 187460) | Freshwater microbial communities from dead zone in Lake Erie, Canada - CCB hypolimnion July 2011 (SPAdes) (version 2) | ecosystem: Environmental > Aquatic > Freshwater > Lentic >...
GAATTTGAATAAAATGGTTAAAGATACTCTCATTTTTTGTAACAGGTCCTGCTTGCCATTCTAATTTTCCAAAAATTTCACGTTGTTTTAATAATGCTTTATGTTTTGTATACCAAGTATCTAAAATAATATAATATTTTTGGACTAATGGGCGATTTTTCTTAATATAGTCACGTTTCCACGCTGGAAACAAATTTAATTGTTCTTCAGTATAATTAATAAAAGCATCATTAATCATTAGTGTCGGAGAGAGTTTTTCCCCTACTTCCATTTGTTTAATAATTTCATCCCATGCTTCTAATGTTTCCAAAATACTAGAATTAATATAATATTTTGAAGACACATTCTCACTATTTATAAACTTATTAAAATCAATAGTGCTTGGATCAATAGTAGGATTTAGTATAATAGTTTGATTACTATTCAATGGTGGTTGTAACGTTTTAAGAACACATACAAAATAAACGCGTTCTCTTTGTTGGGGAATTCCATAATTATGTGGCGATAATTGGAAAAGTGTTAAATTATAACCTATTGAATTTATTTTTTCTTTAATATAATCAATTACTTCACCATCACTTACTTTTAAGATGTGCTTTACATTTTCTAAAAACATAAATTTAGGTTTCTTGACTTTGGCAATTCTAATTATTTCATCAAATAATAACCCTCTTGAGTCTTCGAAACATTTTTTCTTACCGCCATTGCTAAACGCTTGACATGGAAATCCAGCAGTTAATATATCAAAATCAGGAAGTTCAATTGGATTAATTTTTTTTACATCTTCAATAGGTTTTATTCCATAATTATCCAAATATACTTCGCGGCAATCTTTATCAATATCACACGCTAAAATACATTTTGCCCCTAATTTTTTTAATGCCTGGTGAAACCCACCGATTCCACAAAATAAATCAATAAATGTTAGTGGTTCTTTTAAAATTTGTTCCATTACTATTTTATAAATTATTATTAAAGTATTATTAAATTATTATTAAAGTATTATTAAATTATTATTAAAGTATTATTAAATTATTATTAAAGTATTATTAAATTATTATTAAAGTATTATTAAATTATTATTAAAGTATTTAATATTTTAATAATAATTTTATTTTTTGGATTTATTATATTTTTTGGATTTATTATATTTTTTGGATTTATTATATTTCTTTGATTTTCTTTTTTTTGTTTTGTTCTTTCTACCTTGTGCGCTAGTTGTATCTTCATCATCACTACCATCATCTTCCGCTTTTCTAGTTTTTCTATATTTTCTATATTTTCTATATTTTCTATATTTTCTAATTTTGCTAGTTTTATAAATTGTAGAACGTGTACTAGAACTCATAGCAGTCCTAGCAGTCCTAGCAATCTTCAAATGATTTTCTATAGCTTGACATATATTTTCATTCATGTTATCTAACAATTTTTTAACAGAAGTATTAGAAATTCTAATAAAATGAACAGCATTATCATAAAAATTTTCATATAATTGAGGTATTGATAGTAATGCATGAAGGAGAGGATCAGGATGCTTAATTGAATTTACTTCATACTCCTGAGTCATAGCTTCATTCTCTAATATTACCATTAAGATAGATTTGATAAACTCAATGTAATATTTATCATTATGATGAAAAATATCACAAGAGTCATACACTATTGTTCTTAGTAATTTATAATGTTTTCCTTTATTTTTTGCTCTTCTATATTTATCTACTTGGAAAGATAGTTCATCTGTCACAAATTTAAGTGTTCTTGTGTCCATACACCAGTCATTTGTATATATATAGTTTGGTGCTTTTGGGTCAATCCCTGCTTCGGTCAAATATGCTAAATAATAGTCCTTATATAAGTTATTCAAAAATTGAGTAGGTGAAAAATAACTCATATATTATTATTATTATAGTATATTATAATAATAAAATATTTTTTGTTCTAATAAAAAGAAATGTTTTAGATTAAGTTGTTAATCATAGTCTTCATTTGGACCATTTGCGTAATCTCCATCTTCACCATTATTATAATCAAAATCATCATCATCTGGAATATTATTCATACTATATTCTTCGGCATCTATTGCTTGATCGTTTAGTGTTTGTTCATCCATTGCTAAATCATATAATTCTTTATTCATTGCCGTGACATTATTGTTTTGTTGTAATTTTTTCTCTTTTATTGCTTGCTTTTCTAGTGCTTCACGCTCTTCATCGTAGTTTTCTTTAACATATTGTGTTATGCCTTTTTGCATTCCTTTATTCCATTTTTCTAATTTGTTATTTTTCAAAATATTTTCAATTTCGCGCTCTTCATCGGAGAGATTTTTAAGAAAATCTGTAATTAAATCCTTTTCTTTTTCTTTTGCCATATTAATTTTGTCTTTTACTTTTCTATATCCATTATTTATTAAATTATAATGATTATTCATTATACTAGAGTGCTCAATTATATAACCTACTGCGTTTTTCATAAATTCATCTTTGTCATAATCATTTATTTGTAAATTCTGTAGTTCTAATAAAAATTCACTAGTTTCGCATACGGTTAACAGTTCATTATATAAACTATAAAATATGTAACTATAAAATAACATTACTACTTTTTCATCAAATATACTATTAATTTTCACGGTTTTAGACGAAGAATATTTGCTCATCAAAAATTTATTATATAAAAAAACAGGCATTAGTTCTATTAATATTTTACATCTATTAGAAATTAATTTAAATGCCAACAACAATTCTGGTCGCGCATTGAAAGTATTAATAGCATTATAATATTTTTGCATTATGTTATAAATGTCTTTATTATGAATATCCGATAGTTTCCAATGTTTTGGAATTGCTCCATAATTTATATTTTTATTTAAAATAATCGATGGAAAAATATATAAGAAATTCATAATATAATTTTGATAAAATTTCATATTTTCCACATCAATAGTTAGTTCTAAATTTTGCGAGAATTTTGCAAAATCGCTTTTACTAATATTGGATTGCTTACTTATTATTTGTAATATATTTTGCTTTAACAATAGTACTGATTTTCCCAAGAAATTTTTAAAAGTACGAAGTTCCTGATTTTCACTACTTACAATGGAAAAATTATCTAATAAACTTTCCAACTTAGTTATAAATTCATCATCCAATTTATAATAACTATTTTGCGCATATGCTTCTATTAATATACGCATTAATTCAATATTATTTATAATGGGGTAATTTGTTGATATATGTATTATATTTTTCCTACTTATAATATGTATCAATTCTATAAAAGAAGAAAAATTATAAACCTTCCCTTGACTTTTGAGAGAATCTATTATTTCTCTTAATGATTTAGTACTATTAAATTCTAATGGTTTATCCAAACACAAACCTTTTAATTCTTCGTCGATTGGCAATAAATTAGCAAAATTACAGAAATATATGAATGCTTTATAAACCAATTCTTCGCTGAAACTTGTAGTTTGCGAAATCACCTTTTGTTTAGTATTTTGCGGATTATATAGTTGTGGCGCATAAGTAAGTAGATCTATGCTGCTCAACATATTGTTATAAAATTTCACTGCTTTGTTATCTACTAATATTGAATTATCTTCGTTTGTAAAATATTCAATAGTATTTTTGCCTGAATTACAGCACGCATTTTCTAAAAATGGATTGTCGTTCGAATTCTTTAATAAAGGAGTGTTTTTTTTTACAATATTTTGTATTTTTTCTATAATATAATAACTGCTATATATTGCCTTTGATTCTATTAATTCTTTAATATTGTTTTTTTCACCGCGAGAGAATGTCTCATATAGTTTGGTTTTAAATCCGTCGTCTAGTGCGCCTATATTTTCAGATGAAATTTTAATATCATATAATGGGGGATTAAATGTATGCCAATTGTTTATAGATAAATAATCTGGTATTGCGTCACTTGTTGCTTCTTCTGATAATAAATAAGCGCGCTTTTTATTTAGATGATTTGCTAATTCTTTGTTGGGCACAATATATCTCTCTATAAGTGCCTCTATTTTTTTTATAATAGTAGATTCAGACATTTTTAATATGCTATTCCATGGTTTAATTGAACTTTTTATTTTATTTGCTATACAAGCAATATAGGCAATTGTTGTTTTGTCCTCTTCGCCATCCAATGGATAACCTTTGAACGACTTAATACACCCAGGAAATGTTTTTTTAGATTTTAAAGACGGAACATTTATTTGAATAGCATATACTATGAAAGTAAGCGTCAATAATAGTAATGATGAGTTGTATGTTTCTTCATAACTTGGCATTGCCTTTACTTTACCTTCTTTTTTTGTAGATTTTAACATAATTTCATCATATTGTTTCTTTGTTGGAATACTAGAATTTTGAATAGTTAATACATTATTTATAATTAGTTCATGATTATTAACTATGTTAATACCAATCATTAAACACATAGCTTTAACTATATTTAATATTATTTGAGTATTTGGATTAGATGATTTTGTTTTAGTTAATTCAGATACTTGTGCGTCGGGATTAATAGTATATTCATTTTCCAACACAGCACTTGTTTGTAATTTATATCCTTTTTCATCATATCCCTCATCAGTATTAAACTCAATAGACTTAATAATATATCCACTATATTTATCCACCCAGTAGTTATTGTCGTCGCTTAGTGTTCCTTGTGTAGCACATATATAATCTAACTCTTTGGTAAAATCCATTTTATTAATAAACACATTTGCCAGTTTCAATAAAAATAATGGCATTAGTGGTTGTCCTGTTTTAATACAATATAACCAGAACGGTACCTCATCTTTAATTGCTTGTCGTGTAAAATTTATACAGAATTTTTTTATTGTAGAATATTTAGATGCTACGTCTTTCATTTTTAATATTCCATCTCTCAACTTTATATATGGAGACACTATTTTATTTTCCCGACTAACACTAGGATCTTCCAAACTTAGTAAATAAGTATTTATAGTTTCATTTTTCTTATTATTTATATTAATGAGTGCTTGAATTCGCAGTTTAGAATTTTCATAATTTGTATTTATTTTACCTTTAATGTCTTCTATGCTTAAATCGTATTTGTTCTCAAAATTTTTCAATATTTCATCTACTTCTTTAGTAACATTTCCCTTTTTTGCATCATCAAGCGATAAACATTTATCATCCTTTGATATACATTCTTTATTGGAATCGCAAAAAATTTGATTTGACTGAATGTAAAAATTATCTTCAAATTTAGGATCTATTATCCATACATCATTTGTTCGCAAATAAACATAGTTTTTATTACTTCCTTTATCGACCAATATAGCATAATCACCATCATTGATCTCTCGTTTTTCATCTAATATTGCCTTTGCTTCGCGAAATGCGCGTGGTTTAGTTAAATTCATAAGTGTCATTAATTTATTTGCTAAAAAATCTAAAAATTGTTTTGTATCCATAGCAGAGCGCTCTGTTTTATATTCGTTTATTATGCTATAAAAAGTATTATCATATATTGAATCAAAATATATAAGTTTATTATTATCATTTTCAAGCGATTGCAACGTATTATATTTTTTAGATAATACATATTTTTCGCAAGTAGTTTCCATAGTATCCAATTCACCTTTTAATATATCTTTTGACGAAACTTGCGCACTTGTAGTTTTGCTTGTTTCTTCGTCTTTGGTTTTTTCTTTTTCTTTTTCTTTTGTATATGCTTTTATGAAATTTTCAAGTAAATTACCGACTATTAGATCCATAATATTTTTATTAATGCTTTGCATGAAAAATTCAGCACTGTCAATTTTGACAATATAACTATACAATTCTTCTGTGTTATTTATTTGTTCTTCGCTAATTTTATAAAAATTAAACAATTCATCTTTTAATTCTTTTGTTAGAAGACTAAAAGAATAATTTATAACGGCTTCTTTGCCTTTATTTTGGGCCGCCTCTTTAATAGTTCTTATGAGATTTGAAAAATTGGCTTCTTCGTATTTGTAATTTTTCTTATATAGATCGATGTTTGAACTAATTATTTTTTTGATATTTTTATAATCTATTATATGTAAATTATACAAATCTATATTTAGTCCCTGTAAATCATACACAAATTCTAGTAAGTTATATTTGCGATTTTCTAATGAGTTGGGTTTATATGTTTTTATATATTCTTTAATAAATGAACTGTTTGTAGGTATAAAAGATTCCAGTAAATAATTCATTTTTTCCAAATAAGGAAGTTCTAGCGAGTCATCAATATTGAAATTATTAATATTTTGTAATAACCTATTATTATGAATATTTGCGTGACTATTTATAAATTTAGATTTATCGGCATCTTCCAAAACATATTTATTATAATGCGTACTTTTATTTAATATTTCATGATAATTAATAAAATTAATGTTCAAGTTTGCTCTGTCGCATATATTTGTATAAGGACTATTAATTTTAGAAAAATTAAATAAAGGCAATGGCAGTGTTATGAAGCCTATAATATTAACAAAGTCATTTGAAACTAACTTACTGATTTTATTGAATTTCTTATTATTTACATAATAAGTTTCCAACATATTTAATCCATCACTATATACATCAATCATAAAACGACTTTTTGACAATTCACCTTTAAACATGCTATAATTATAAAAATCATCTACAATAGAATTAACCATTTCTATTTGCGTATTTACATTGATATTTTGCTCACTATAATTAGAGTAATTATCTAATAACCCAATTAAGGATTTTATATGCTCTTTATAATTATTTATTTTTTCTTTTGAACTGTTATTTGCCCAGTTTAATGATATACTATTTAGTGTTTCTACAAATTCACCTAAATGTTGATAATTATACGAGTCGGCATCTTCTAAATGCTCGGTATTTTCGGTTTCGTTTATTATTAAGTTTCGAACATTTGACAGCACAGGTAATATGTAATACAATTTTTTATTTAAATTAAACAATTGTTCTTTTAAATGCTTATAATGTTGCCCGCGATCTTCTATTAATGATGGGTTGTTATTTGCGTCAAAATAAGAATATGTGGTTCGCAATTGTTTATAGTAATTTAATTCACTATGGATTTGATTAATTACTTCTTCTGTGCGTTGCTCCGGCAAATAAGCATTTATTAACTTATCTAAATAATCATTAGTTTGTTTATCTAAACTATAACGCTGTTCTCCTTCTGAAACATTTATTTCATGTTCTAAATCATCTAATTCTACTCCCAATTCAATAGTGTCTATTATTATGTCTTCTAATTCAGATTTACTACTATATGCTTTTAAATCATAGTCAAGTTCTTGCGTATCATTCTGATTTAAAAAACTTTCTTCTATAGTATCAGAACTACTAATTAACTTAGATTTATCTTCTTGTGAAACAAGCAGTTTTGTTTCATCCAATTTTTCACGAACTATTATTTTTTCAATGTTTAAATGTTCTGGAATACCAGAATAAGCAAAATCTATATATAACAAATCTTTATCTGGTAATGTAGTTAGTTCAATCATATCATTTTCAATATTTGTAATTATGCCATTTAGCACTCTTGGTAATGGTTCTCCAAAATAAATAGAAATGTATTTTTTCATTTCTAAACTATTCTGGACAACAAAACTTGGACTTTTATGCCTGCTCAATAATAATATATTTGCTATTGATTCTTCTTCTAGTTTTCCCGATGGAGTTATATTTAATGTAATTATTTTTTCGGCATTTATTAATACTATTTTTTCCTGACTGATAAACTTAATAAAATATATTTTGTCATGTAATGAAATATTAGTTGGGGCATCAAATTGGACAATATCTCCTAATTGAAGTTTAATATTACTTGTTAGAAGCGATCCTTGTTCCTCTTGTTCCTCTTGTTCCTCTTGTTCCTCTTGTTCCTCTTGTTCCTCTTGTTCCTCTTGTTCCAATTTACTCATATTAATCTTATATTTATAATAGAAATTAATATAATTTTAATATTATTTCCAGTTAAATAATATTAAAATTATCTAATAACTCTAATAACTCTAATAACTCTAATAACTCTAATAACTCTAATAACTCTAATAACTCTAATAACTCTAATAACTCTAATAAATATAATATTTAAAAGATTTAAAGATTGCTTGTGATGTAATAATATTATCTTAGATTAATTTCTATGGTAACTATTACAAATTCAATTAATCTTAATGTTACAAATGTGTTAAATAACGAATTCAATTATTTTAATATTAAAAAATATACTTTCAACAATAATGAATATAAGATTATTAGACATGTAAAGGAAAAACTTTCAAATCTATTGATTCTTGGAATTGAAGATAAGTATTCGGAAGTTTCTAAATATCGTTCTGTTATTATTAGAAATAATAAAGTCGTGTGTTTTGCTCCAGAAAAATCATTAGATTATTCTCTTTTTATAAAGAACTATAGCACAGAAAATAGTTGGTTAGAAGATTTTGTTGATGGCACAATGATTAATGTGTTTTATGATAATATTAAAGAAACGTGGGAAATTGCTACGCGTTCTACAGTTGGAGCAAATATTGTTTTCTTTAATGATGTAAAAAACTATAAATATTTTGATAATAACAATTATTTTAAAGATTATTATAATCTTACATTTCGCTCTATGTTTTTTGAAGCATGTAACACTTGTAATTTAGATCTTAACTGTTTAGACAAAAAATATGTATACAGCTTTGTATTACAACATCCGTTTAATCGTATTGTTACACCTATTATTACACCGGTTATTTTTCTTGTTAAAGTTTATGAAATTATTCATCCTATTAATAATGTATTAAGCAGCGATAATTTAAATCATGTTATTATTAATGAAATTGACATTCAATCCTTGGTAAATGCTCCACCATATATATTTATTAATAGCAATATTAAATTTGTTAATAAGTATCCAGTTACGAATTTTCAAGAAATTAAAGACTATTATTCATCTGGGAATGCGGGATATAATTGTGTAGGGTGTTTTTTATATAGTAAAGATGGAACGCGTAGTAAAATTAGAAACGCGAGTTATGAGGAAGTACGAAAACTCAGAGGCAATCAACCAAAACTACAATTTAATTATTTAACCTTGAAACAGCAAAATAAAGTGGGTGAATTTTTACAATATTATCCAGAACATACTCTCATCTTTAATAAATTTAAACTTGCGGTGTATCAATATACTAATCATTTATTTATGAATTATATTAGTTGTTTTGTTCGTAAAGAAAAACCATTAAAAGAATATGAGTTTGAATATAAAACACATATGTATAAATTACACGAAAAATATAAGACTGAACTTAAACCAAACCAAAAATCTATTGATAAGAAGTTTGTAATTGATTATGTAAATATGCTTCATCCGGCACAGCAAATGTTTTTGATTAATTATAAGAGTCCTCAAGTTAAAGGTTGTTGCGCAATGAGTTATGATACTAGTGTTATATGTGTTAATACTTGTCCTACAAGTGTTATTAGTGAAACTTCTAAAGAAGAACAAGCGGAAAAAGAAGAAATGGATTGTTCTATTTAAGTGTTAGATTTTAAAGTTTAATTGTAAAAATAAATATTTATAATAAATATTTTAAAAACAAAATATTTATTATATACATTAACACATTATGGGAAATATATGTGATATTTTTTCTTTTAATAAAGAATGTAATAAAGAATGTAATAAAGAATGTAATAAAGAATGTAATAAAGAATGTAATAACAATAAAAAAAATAATAATACAAATCATGTTCCGTTTTTAGATATTTCTAATATTTATTATGATGAGTATGCTGAACCACCATCTTATACTCAGATACGTAATGTAAAAAATAATGAATATAATAATTTTTTAGCACAATGTGATTAAATTCGTTGCTTTATATGTCGGAAAGCAAGAATTTACAAGGCGCTTTCATGTTTCTTGTTATTCTTACTTTTATTAAACAGGTACAAAATTTGATATTTTTTTGCCTATACAACACAATATTATATGTAAGCGGTTCTCTATTTTGAAGTAAAATATTCTTTAATAGAATTAATTAGCAAAATAGAACTGTTAATACATTCTTCATAGTTTAACAAAATATCATCCTTTGTAATCGGATTTTTATAAGATAATTTAATAATACTAAAATTGTCATGAGGATGTTTCTTCAAGAAACTAACATAATTTAAACTCTTCGAATTAATAAAATATTTATCATAAAAATTGAACTCAATAATTTTACCAATAGTGTAATCCTCATTTACCAACCTAATGCTATAAGAATTTTCCATAGTGTCTTCAATTTCTTGGATAAGATCTATATTTTCCTTAATTAGTTTTAATGAATGATACAATTTTTTTATTAATAAATTTGTGGCTATTTCAACTAACTTAAAATTATCATAAATACCAATGGTTTCAATAATATAATCAAAACTATCTTCTTCAAATATACGTTTAGCATCTAAAATCATCCAATCTTTTTTCATATTTTCAATTTCTTCTTTTGTATACTTTTGTTTTAATTCTTGTTCTTTTACTTCCCAAGCATCTTTAATTCTTACTTGATCGAGAGTATTACCATAACTACAAGTGCTTACTACATTAAACATTCCATCATTTTTTGCATTACTAATTGTAAATTTTGCTTCTAAATGTAATTGTTCTTTGTCCATATTTGAATCAATCTTTGGTCTTAAGCGAAGCAAGTCAACATAGTCTCCTGTCATTGTGTCGGGTGGGAAAATCTTTTGTATTTCTCCGCGTGTTAAATACTTACCCGTTTTAATATTTTTTATTTGAAAATCTTCGCTTGTAATATAAATAATAACATTAGAATCGTTTGATTTATTAACTTCTAAAACATATTCCTCATATGGGAAATCTTGTAAAGCATCAATATGAATAGGAATACAACTCAAACGCTGCTTAATTAATTCATTGTTTAAGCGAGATTTATTAGTAATAATTGACACATTGTTTTTCTCATATGGATAACTTTCTATAGCAATAACTGGAATATCTGATAAAATTACTCTACGCAATCCATTAGCATAACTAACATTTATATTACTTAAAGTAAAACTTAAAGTTCCGTTGTGTTCTTGAACATTAGAAATTTTAGCTTTAGATGACATTTATAATTATATAAATATAAATAGATCTTATATATTTTCAATTTTTAATTTTATTGTTTTTATTGTTTTTATTGTTTTTATTGTTTTTATTGTTTTTATTGTTTTTATTGTTTTTATTGTTTTTATTGTTTTTATTGTTTTTATTGTTTTTATTGTTTTTATTGTTTTTATTTAATTAGTTTAATTAAATATTAAAAATTATTATTAAAAATTAATAATATAACTTTTTAGATGAGTTGTATATTATACTATAGCAATTTTTGCGAGAATTGTAAAAAGTTGTTAATAATATTATCCAAGTCGGGAATTAAAAATAACATTCATTATATTTGTATAGATAAACGCATACAAAAAAATAATGCTACATATGTAATATTAGAAAATAATCAAGAAATATTATTACCAAATACTATTAATGCTGTTCCGGCATTAATGTTAATTAATGATAATTATAAAGTTTTATATGGTGATAATATTACTAATTATTTAAAACCAATTGAACAAGTTGTTGTTCAAAAAGCAACAAATTTTAACGGAGAACCATCGGCATTTAGATTTGACGGAATGTCTAGCGGTGTAGTTTCCGATAATTATAGTTTTTTGGATCAAAACAGTGATGATCTATCGGCAAAAGGAAGTGGTGGTCTAAGACAATTATATAGTTACGCAACCATTGATTATACTGACAAAATAGAAACACCTCCGGATGATTATGTTCCAGATAAGGTAGGAGAAGTAAATATTAAAAATTTAGAACAACAAAGAAATAGTATGACTAGTTAAATTTTAATATAATTTTAATATAATTTTAATATAATTTTAATATAATTTATAATTATTTTAATATTTAAAGTGATAATATTATTTTTAATATTAATGACTAGTGTTAATAATATTGAATTAGTATTAGATACTAATAAAGCAATTACATTGATAAATTTTTACAAAATATTCAAAGATTTAATAATTGATCTAAATAATTGTTTCAAAGATAAAATAGGGCTTATTATTCAAAGCAATAAAGATTATCAAACTATTATAAATTATTGCTTACCTAACTATAAAGATAATATGAATGCGGATGAATATGTTAATTCTATAGAATTAGCATCATTAAGCAATGGTTTTATGGAATCTATTAATAATATATATGAATATTGTAAACGCACATTTGCTATTAGAAGTATTGATATTTTATATCAAAACGAAGATATTTTTTTAAATAAACCCAATGTAAAAGTTAATGATGAAAATCCACAAATAATTAATACGATGTTTTTACCCGATATTGAATTTTCCAATTTATATTATGATGATACAAGTGAGAAAACAAAACAAACATTATGGAAATATTTACAACTAATATTATTTAATATTATTACTACTATTGATGATATTGCTTTTTTTGGGGACTCGCTCGAATTACTTAAAATTATTGATGGTGATAAGTTTTCGTCAAAAATACAAAATACAATAGAAGAACTATCAAAGATGTTTTCATTTAAAGAAAATACAGAGACAACTAATGAGACAACTAATGAGACAACAAGTGAGACAACAAATGAGACAACTATACCTGATTTTGACAAAATGTTTGGTGCGTCCCCTAATCAATTTAATATGTTTTCTGATATATTGAACGACTTATCTGGAAATTCAAATAATGAGTCTTCAAATAATACTGATTATGCTATTCCAGATAAAGAGGAACTCTTTTCACATATTAATAAATTAATTAATGGTAAAATAGGATCGCTTGCTAAAGAAATTGCCGAAGAAACAACCAAAGATATGGACTTGGATACAGATAATATTACTGACGTAAATGATGTTTTAAAAGGGTTTATGAAAAATCCTGCCAAATTATTAGGTCTTATTGGCAAAATAAGCAATAAAATAAATAGTAAAATGAAAGATGGTTCATTAAAAGAAAGCGAGCTCTTGGAAGAAGCAACAAATATTTTTAAAAATATGAAATCTATGCCGGGTATGGGAAACTTCAATGATATTATGAAATCTATGAATTTAGACCAATTCATGCCAAAAGGAGGTAAAATTAACCCAACCGCATTTCAAAATATGATGGAACAAAATGTCAAAATGTCTAAAATGAAAGAACGAATGAAGAAAAAAGCAGAATCCGGCAAAACAGAATCCGGCAAAACAGAATCCGGCAAAACAGAATCCGACAAAACAGAATCCGACAAAACAGAAACAAATAATACTAATGTAAATTATAGAGAAAATTATGATTCTAATAAATCAAAAACCAATACTTCTTCTGAAAACATTAAACTAGACGATTTAACTGCTAATCTCTCGTCTTTAATGGCACAAATGGAAAATAGCACCAGTTTTATTGATGATATTATAAAAAAGCAACAACAAAGAGAGACCAACACACATCCTGTGTCTAGTGATGAAAGTTCTAATCGAAAATCAAATAATAAACGAAAAGCACATAAGAAAAATAAGTAGCAAAACTATTTATTTTAATTCATCATAATTATTTAGAAATAATTAGTCTATTATAAAACCATAATATTTATAATTTAATAAATTATAACTATTATTTTATACATTTATACATTTATACATTTATACATTTATACATTTATACATTTATACGAAATAATTTTTAAAATATATTATAAACTTATTATAATATAATATAATAAATTATGACTACTAATGAACCTTATATAGGAAAAAGAATTGTTGATGTAAATGACAATATTAATGAAAATGTCATGTTTAAAGATGATATTATAAATGATATTGAAAAGGAAAAGGAAAGTGAAAGTGAAAGGACAAATGGTCAAAATAAAAATGACGAAACCAATACATTTTGGTTAAACAATCCTATTATCTTATTTGATAAAAATGCTATTACACAAGTTTGGCCCAGTGAAAGTATGACACGAGAACAAAAAATAAACGCAATAACTAGATTAGTAATAGTATTAACACTAATAGGATTCTTATTTTTAAATGATATAAAAATATTAATCACTGGAATTACAGCTATTATTATTCTAGTATTTACATATTATATTTTAAATAAAAATAATAATTTAAATAAAATAAAAGAATCATTTAGCAACGAAGAAATATACGACAAAGTCAAACACAATTTTTCAAATCCAACTTCAACAAATCCAATTATGAATGTATTATTACCTGAAATACAAGATAATCCAAAAAAACTTCCTGCTGCTCCATCTTATAATAATGCTGTTAAAAAAATTATCAATGAAGAAACAAAAAGTTTCATAGTAAGTAATTTTGATAATAATGAAACTATAAAAAAAAATCTATTTAATGATCAAGGAGACAATCTTGTATTTGAACAATCAATGAGACAATTTTATACAACAGCAAATACGCGTGTTCCTAATAATCAAACAGAATTCGCAAGATTTTGTTATGGAAACATGGCTTCATGTAAAGATGGGGATGTAGAAATGTGTTTTAAAACAAATGTTTAGAAATACAAATATACAAATATACAAATATATTTATTAATATATTTAATAAAGCAAAAAAATAATATATTAAATTATTATAAATGACTTCAACAATTGCTTTTCCATATATTTTTGACTCAATGTCTAGAATAGGCAATGATTCTCCGGCAATTGATCAACGCAATATTCAAAATGTAAATAATGCCAACTATAATTTAGAAAATTATTATCCTGCTTGTCCAATGTCTAAAGCTCAAGATTTCGCGCTAGCGCAACCATATGTTTTTTATAAGGGTTCCCATGAAGGAGGTATTAAAGGTTGCGAAATTGAAGCAAACAATGACTTAAAATATACTCATATTTCACGACCAGCATGTAAATTAACATTAGTATCTAGACCTTTTTTAACGGTTCCCTATTTAGGAAAAGGTTTAGGAGATTGTGATATGGAATTTAAATTAAAAACAGGTCAATTTGAATTAAATAAAAAAACTGTTAATAATACTATGGAGCAGTCTTTTTCGGACTATAAAAATTATCCATTAATTGATTCTATCAAAGAATCTGTTTCAAATAGTGCTTATAAAATAGAAGATGATGCTATGAAAGGTTGGCAAAGAGGCGGCATGAGTGCTCGAGAATTTGCCCGCAATCAAGATAATACGCAGTAAAAGTTTAGCACCGTACTTGTTTTATTGAATTATATAATTGTTATTTTTATATAATTGTTATTTAAATATATAATTATTATTTTATATATTTAATGTCCTTAAATAATAATTCCTTAAACGAGTATTATAACAATATAAAAAATATTAATTATAATACCGAATTTATATGTACTTATAAAAAAATGGATGGTGAATATTATCAAACTTTATGTTATCAAATACAAATACTACAAGCATTAAATATTAATAACTATGATGAAATTATTATATCCAATCATATTGAAAAAATTTTCTATTTTTTACAAAATTATTATGAAATTGATATTATTTTATTAGCATTAAAAGAGAAATATATAAATACAAATTTTGCCTTTGTTATAGAAAATAATAATTCGGCATTATTTCAGTTATTATTTAGTTATGATTATTTTGATTGTTTTCATAAATGTCTCTCCCGTTATTTGATAACTAAGAAACAAGAATCCGGATCAGACAATGATAAAAAATATTTTGATGAATTAAAAAATATTATAATAGGATAAATTACCAAATGGGGTTTTTTGTATCTTTTTAGTATCTTTAAACAAATAGCGGTCATTTATGAAATATATTAAATTATTTATTATGTCAATACATAATAAATATTTTATTAAAATAGTATGGGTTTTTTTATACCATTACCCAGGGTATGTAATACCCAATCCCATATTAATGATTTATTATTCCTTAATATAACTACTTGTGCATAGTTTCCTTATTATTTTATCATCATTATGTTGCTTATTATTTGCTATTGCTACTAATGTATGTGTATAATAATTCTGCTTATTTTCATTATTTTGAAAATCTGGATTTTCTTTTGTCCATTTACTTAATGCATAAAATTGTTTTGTTGATACATTTTTAATAACTCTTTTTATTTTTTCTTTATTTGTATCTTTTTCCCAATTATCATCGTCTTTAATATATAATGATTCGCGCTTTATATCCGTACAATGAATTGGTCTTTGATATAATCCTAGTTTATTCATATTTTCTATAATTACATTACTTAATCCATTTACTAGTCCGTTATGTTTTATATAATCTAATTGTTGTAAACTAACTTCTATTGATTTAATAAAATCACTCATGTTTATTGCATCTTTACATTTTTCGTTTAAAAAAACCTGAATGTTAAATTTTTGATTGGTTGTTGTAATATTATTTCCCACTTTTGGAATTAATTCTTTTATTGTATCGGTCAATTCTTTTATTTGATTTTGCTGTTGCTTTACTACTTCCAATATTAATTCTTTTGATAATGATAATTGATAATTCAAACTAGCGCTATTTTCATGGTCAATACATTTTTTTTTATGTCTATATAATCCGGAACTATATTTATATGTCTTATTACAATTTATACACTCATAACTCGTCTGGGGTTTTTTGGGGTTTTTTTGTATCCTGTTTGTATCATTTTCTCTATTTTTATGTTTTAGGGTTAATAAATGTCTGACATAATCTTTTTTATTACACGATACGAACTCACAATTTACACAAGTGAAATTTTGGGGTTTTTGGGGTAAAATTTGTGTATCCATTATATACCATTATAGGATATATAAAAAAACCCCTAAATATTTTTCTTTGTAAATTTATTTTTTAAAAAAAAGTATGGTGTGTTTTTTTTATGATTAAAAATATGAAATAAGACCTTAATGGTCTAAATGCGTTTTTCAAAACATTATTTTTAAAATTCTATAAAAGGTTAAATATATATAAAATTGGACATTTATAAATGTCCTTTTTCCAAAAAAATTCTGAAATTTATTTTCCCGAAATTTACACATTTTGATCATGCTAACAAATAAATATTTATAATATATATTGTTTAAACCGTATATGTATTAACAAGGATACAGGATATTTCTCATATTTCTCATATTTCTCATAAACTGCAAATATGTTATTTTGATTTATTATTTAAAATAATAAAAATTTTAAATAATAAAAATAATAAATTAGATTATATAATAATATTATGACTTCAACAAGAAATAAAAATACTCAGTTGAATTACAATTTAGAAAAATCAAACACCGATAAATTATTTCGTGAAAATATATATTTGCACTCATCCACAGGAAGACCTATTAGTGAATGTATTCCCTCATTAGGATATATGCCAAGTCATATTTCTAGAGAAGCACTATCTAGCAATTCTATAGATATTGAGTCTCAATTAAGAGGCATTGGATCAACTAATTTAGAAACTCCATACGAACCAGTCATTCCAAGTATTACAAATCTAGAATTTAAAGATTTTTTTGATAGGCAACAAACAATTATAATGCCTTATCCTATGGTATTTGAAAATAATCAACGTCCGATATTATCTTGAGGTATTAAGTTATTAATTTTTTATCTATATAAATTGATAAAAATTAATATTATGGTCCTAAATATTTTCCTTTACCTGTGGCAAACAATACAAAAGGAGTTGTTTTTTTTACATAAGTACTATTATTACATGGTATATTGATTGCCGGTGGATTAGCAGATTGTATTTTTGATATACATTCTTGCGATAATTTATTACGAACACTAGATTTAACTATATTGACAAAATTTTGTTTCTTTAGTGAATTCGACGCAAAAAGTTTATTGTTTTTTACCGAATCGTGTTTTATTGCGTTTTGTTTAACAGCAAGTTTATCACAATTAGATTCAATACAATTATCAGTAATTTGATATTGATTAGCAAACCCTCTACCATTTATAAAATTTGGATCGTATGGTTCAATAGATAATAATTTCGGAATATTATTTAACCCAATAATGCCCTGTATCATTTTTCTCGATAAATTACTGCCATTTTGTGCTGGAACAAAAGCAGCATTTGTAGTTGATGTGCGTCCGCCGCTTCCACGATACTGTTCAATTGCTTTTGATAATGTATCAATCTCAGTGTCGAATTTTATTTCAATGTTATTATTAGGATATCTAAATCGTTCGTCTGGATCATTAACAGGATCATGATAAATATAAATACAATCTACATTGGTAAAATCACTTGCCCCACTAGTTTTAACTAAATTACTAATTGTTAAACTATAAAAATTTAATAAACCATAACCGTATCCATAATAATCTAAAAAATAATTGTTATTTACTTTGAAAGCATCAAGCAATAATAATAAGTCTAACTCGTTATATAGATAAAAATATTCATTGTAGTTATATCTTAAATCATAACCGTTATCGGAGTTTTGTGGGAAAATACCTTCTAACAATTCGTTTCTGTTTAAAAGTTTTGTAGCATCGGGAACTTTTATTATATTTTTAAATTTTACATTTATTGCTGAATTTACTAGTTCAGCACTTATTGAATATATATTATTATTAATGTTATTTAATGCTGCCAAGTTGTTAAAACTACTTTTGAAATAATTATTTGTTAGAGCATTAAAATAACTGTTAAAATCTAAATTAAAAACTTTGCCTATATTAACATATATATTACTGTATAAAGCATTGTTAAATTGTATTGTATTATTAATATTATGACTGATAATATTATTATTATTATTATTTGTATAATTTAATGGAATATCAAGCAAGTAATAATTATTTAGTCTAGGTATGAGAGATGAGAATTTGGAATTGGTGTTTATATTTGCTGTATTTATATTTTTTTTAATTTTAATAATCAATTTTTGATTAGAATTATAAGCCAAATGCACATGATTATATATATCATGCTGTGTTATTCCAGTTAATTGATTACCTAATGCTATAAACATAGTATTTGAAACATCTATTAAAGTTTTTGGCTGACCATTAATATTTATTTGACTGAAATAAAAATTGCTATTTTTATCCAAAACTTTAACATTATTAAGATATATATTTTTTAGATTAAAAATAATCTTGCTATTGCGCTTTATATTAGGTAATGTTCTAAAATTATTGGTTCTAATAAGGAAAGTCTTAATAACACTATTAGGTAAGTTTATATAAGAAATATCTTTTGAATTAGTATTTTTTAAATTAAAGTTATTACTTAAACTAATATCATAATAATTAACATGTTTATAATCTAATGTGAGTTTATTGTAAGACAACATATTGCGATATATTGAATAATTAACATTCGTTTCTAATTTACTTATATCATTATTGTTGTTATTAGTGTTGTTATTATTATTATCTATAAGTAAAGTTCTATAATCATCAATATTAAAGTTTATAACACTAGAACTATCTATTGTAGTATTTATGAAAGAAAAGTCATTAACTATATTCTTAATAACATAACCGATTTTATTATAAGATATATCTTTTGAAATAGTATTTGATATTACTAAATTATTACTTAATTCATTAGCATATTTATATAAATAATCCCTAATATTTATTTTATAAATATCAGACTTACTAAAATAATAATTTAAATGATATATGTAGCGATTATTATAAATACTATTAAAGGAATTATCTATATTGTTTGATTTATTATTTTCAAAAAATGTATTGCTTAGATCATTAAATAAGTAATTGAGTGAATTATCACCAATGTCTAAATTTTTTACAAATGCTATTTTACCATTTATATTAGTAGACGAATCATAAATAAATTTCACATTATTTTTTATATTATTTTTGGTAATTAAACAACAAGAATTAGAAGTAGCAACACCCAATAGCGAATTGTGTATTGTTCCGCTCAAGAATATTCTATTTTTATAATTAGTATTTAAATTTTGGAAAATGTTTTGCCAACTAATATCATAATTATTCTTATAATTTAGATTGATAATATTTGTTTTTATATATAAATTGGTTCCAATATTTTTACCGTTTATTATATTGTTTGACAAAATAATATAATTACTTTTAGCACCTGAAATATCCATAGTTAATATATATATATATTTATAACTATGGATAATTAAAATTATAACTTTTAACTTTTAACTATGACTATATGTTGTTTTTGTATTTTTGATTTTGTATTTTATTAGTTTGTTAAAACATCGGTATCATTAAAATACCAATGTGAAGACAAATATTGGGGTTTTGATTTTTCAATATTGCTATTTTTCTTGATTTTAAGACTTGGTCCATTAGTAGTTAATGAATCAATTTCTAAAGTTCCAATAGCATAATTATAATATTTTAAATCGGATAAATTACCAGCAAATCCACCATTATAATTTACATATAAATTATCATAATTTTGCTTAACAATATTAGATAATTTGTGGCGCTTTGCTAAATTACCATTTATATAAATATCACATATGTTTTGGGATGTTATTCGTATAATAACACCTACCCATTTTTTTATTGGTATTGCGTCAACATATATATCATCATAATATGTGTTATTCTCATTGTTATGAAATACATTTATTCTTACTAACATTCCTAAAATAGGATAATTATTTGCTAAACTGTCATTGCCTAAAGGTTTCTTTCCAGTATATAAATAAACACCAGGACTATTATTTGGTCCAAATATACCAGTAGCGGTGCCTGATTCTCCGATCGCATCAGGAGGCGAACCTTTATTAAATACATGTTTATAATCTATTTGTTCATTATAATTTATATTATTAACATATATCCAAAATGAGTATGTAAATTCAATACCGCCATATTGGTTCGAACTTCTTAAAATAGGAATTGCTTGTTTGCTTCCTATGTTTTGAGTAATAGTTAATGGTTCGCCGGCATCTTTCATTCCGGAAATTAAATATGGTGTTTCCGATGGAGAGAGAAGATAATACATTACTCTAGTCATAATATAAAATATTACTGAAAAAACAATAACTACTCCTAATAAGAAAGTCACTCTGGCAATCATTGTATTTGAAGATAAAAATCCACCAACCTCGCCTACTTTTTTTTGTGTGTCGTATGGAATTACTGTCTTGAAATATTTATTAATATTTCCAAATATTCCTTCATTAGCATTCATATTATATTATTTATATATTAATAATATAAATAATATAAAATATTATAATTTATTATAATTTATTATATTTTATTATAATTTATTATATTTTATTTAAATTTATTATATTTTATTATAATTTATTTAAATTTGGAAACTTGCTTTTTCAGTCTTATATTCTAAGAAGCTTACTTTTAAGCTATATTTATTAAACAACGACTGGACCAATGATGCGTTTATGCCATCTTTATAAATATTATAAGCATCTTGTGGATTAATAGAATCACCGCTATAGCGAACGCGGGTTATAAAACCTTCAAAACCCAAATTAGCGGTGTCTGCATATCCTAAATATATATTTTTTTTTATTCGCGTATCATAGTAATTTTTATATAATCCGTGCATAATAAATGAATTTCTTAATTTACCATCTAAATATACATCTAATGTTCGGGTATCGACACTTAGCGTTAAATTATTCCATTTTTGAACTGATATATTGGGTATTTTATATCTAGTATAAATAGTTTTTCCAGTTTCACTTTCTTTATCTGGGAAACATTCTATATCTATAAATAAATTATTTTTGTATTCGTCTAATGCTATGTTAATATTTTTTGGTAGAGTACTACTTGCCGAAGGTGTATATGCTACTCTTGTGCTAAGACCAGAAACAGGCGATAAACCAGTTGCTGTTCGAGAATCGCTTGCACTAGCCATATATAAAATATTTTTCTCTTTTGAAATATGTTGGCCCCAGTTATCTATATAAAACCAAACACTTAACATAAAATTAGAAGAAGTTGTATCTGGTATATCTTTGGCAACTATTGTGTTAAGAGTACTAGATACTGTTCCAGAAGTAGAGGTGTCTTGTTTTGATGCTTCACACATTTTGTCGAAAATTATGTTTGTTTTGAAAAATATATTGTTTAATCCCCAAAATAATACTAAAAGAAGAATTACTATAATAATTATATTTATAGTGCTCATTATAAAATATTAATATATAAAAATATTATAATGTTTTAATATTTTTGTATTTTTCTAAATTGTATTTTTGTATTTTTGTATTTTTGTATTTTTGTATTTTTGTATTTTTGTATTTTTGTATTTTTGTATTTTTCTAAATTGTATTTTTGTTTTTTGTTAAACTATATAAAAATTGTATAGAGTCAGGAGTTTTTATTTTATCAAAGTAAAATATTTCTTTAATACTTCCATATATACCATCGTCCTCTCCTATAGTTACATTATCACCAACAAAGTAAGGCGTAATATTATTTTTTGAACCTACTAATTTTCCATCAATAAAAATATCTATATTATTATTTTCATAATTAATAACAAAAGATATCCATTTTTGATGTTTTACGTTAGTCATTTCATAAATAGTATCCAATTGGTCTGCTTTATTACTTATTGTTCTAGATTTTATAATAATTTTTCTAGATTTTCCATTATAATATATAACTGGTTTAAATCCATAATTAAATAATTCGGTGTCTTTTGTATAAGCAATAGATGTATTAGTAGGTTGTGGATTTATATAAATATAAAAACTTAAACTATAAGTATAATTATATGGGAATTTGTTATGAATTTTTGAAGGATCATAATATTTTGCTCCTACATTATATTTAGTGTTTAAATCATTTGAAAATAATTTGAAATCGTATCCTTGAGTATTATCAGAAATGTTATTTTTGCTATTATAATATTCATTTCTTATGGTTTTTTCATTAGATATATTTTCTGTAGAAGTAGTCTCTCTAGAACCATCTTCATTATACCTATTATTTAATGAATTTTCATTAAAATATGAAAGTAATTTCGTCATTTTGTTTTCTAAAGGTTTGGTTTCAGCATTAGAATTACTATTAAAATTTGGAATAGCAATATTATTAGTAATATTTTTATCTAAGTTTTGATATTTTCCTAAAGTTTTCTTCTCATTCAAATAAAAAGGACCTTCCCCTGCTAAAACATCATTTTTATTGTGTTTTGCGAAATAATTAAATATAATAGGCAATACAAATATTAGCGTTATTAGAATTAATAACACAAAAAATAATAAATATACAGAAGATGGGGTTAATCGTATGTCTTTATGTATTTCATCTACTAATATGATTAACAAACAAGGAATAAAGAATATAATATTTTTTATTGTAGATAATATGTTTACAACATCTGAATTTTCTTTAGTCAAAGTGGGGGTTTTGGGACTGGTTTGCTGGATAGAAAATACTTTTGCTATTATTGCTAAAATAACAATAACTATTAGTGTTCCTAAAAATCCTTGCATAACATTAAAAATATTGTTGGATCTGTCTGAAGTTATTGAATGATTTATTAGTAATAAAGGAATTATTAATATAAATAACAAAATTCCAAGATTTTTAAACATGTTTAAATAGCTGGAATTGATTTTAAAACTACCAGGACTAGCGTTTTGTTTGTATTGATGAGCAATAAATACAAAACTATATATACAAAACGCTATTAAAAATATCCACCAGAATATTTCGTGTTTAGTATCTTTTATTTGAAATACGTCTTGGTTATTATTTAAATAATAGAATAATCCTAATATTAGCACTAATATTCCCACACTTACAAAATAGTAAATTTTACTTTTAATAAACTGAAAAACACCACCCTCATTAGGTGTATTATCAATTGGTTTAACATTAGTTAGTTTTTTATCACTTATACCAATCATAAATAATATATTACATTATAAGTATATTATTTATTATCTATTATTTATTATCTATTATTTATTATCTATTATCTATTATTGATTTGTTATTTATAAATTTTCAAAAGCAGTTTTTCTACCATGACAATCTCGACATAATGCTTCTAAATTATCAATATTATTTGAACCCCCGTATTCTAATTTTTTAACATGGTCTACTTCAAACCATGCGGGCAATTGGTTCTTACAATGCTTACAATGCCAGTTTTGCGAAGCAGCTACATATTTTTTTTTTGTTTCACTTACACTTCTTTTTGTTGTCATATTACCAGAAGACAGTATTTTTTGCTGTTGTTTAGATAAATAGTTTTGATTGTTATTTATTGAAGTTAATAAATTTTGCGTTTGTTGATTATTAACTGAACTGGAAAAATTAAAATTATTATTTAATTCACTAGTTATTGATTTAGATGTTAGATCAATAATAGGAGTTATGAAACTTGCTGTATTCCTATCGATTGGTAAATATTTTATATAACTGTTGGCATGAGATACAAGTTCTTTGTAGTTTCCCGGATTTTTTTTTATAAATAAATAAACACATAATCCAATGAAAGCAAAAAATACCATTTTGTAATATTTTTGATAGTGTTTGAGTTTATTAATTAATTTTCCTTCAAAATATGTATTTGCTAATACAAAAATAGTTATAAAAAAAATAAGTAATTCTAGTTTCATAATATTAATATTTAATATTTAATATATAAATATATTATTACTAGGATAATAATAATAATTAAAGCACCAAAAACATATTTTTCTTTATTTTTGCGCTCGTCATTTTTTTTAACTTCTTTTAATTTATAGTTTTCATAATAGTTGTTTAAAGCATCATAATATGTTAGTTCTGGCTTACCTAAATAAATATTTATTTTATTGTGTATAAAATGGACCCATTTTGAAAATGATTCTCTTGAATCTAAATATGGGGTTACAGGATACGCATCTAAAAATTTACTAAAAACACCCCCGATATCAGAAACTGGCAAAAAAAGAGGTAGGTTTGTTATAAAGTCGTAGTATTTTTTTTTGGTACAATCATTAATATGTAATGGATAAGATAAAGCAATTGTATATAATACAAACCAATAATGCGGACCCCATATAATTGGATTAAATATATGATTTGCGTTATACATATTATAATTTTGGTATATTAAAATTAATCACATTAATTGTAATAAGTTAATGACTTTAGTAAATAAATAAATTATATAAAAACATTCTTATTAATTATTATAACTAATAATATGAATATAAAAAAACAATATTTTTGTAATAATTGTGGCAAATTAGGACATCTATTTCATCAATGTAAAGTACCTATTACTAGTATAGGTATTATTCCTATTAGAATTGTAAAAAAACATAATAGTGCGCTAAATGTATTTGAAAACTCTATTGAACTATTAATTATTAAACGCAAAGACACGTTATCATTTGTAGATTTTATGCGTGGTAAATATTCTATTGAAGATAAAAACTATATAAAAAATTTGTTAAATAATATGACTAACAATGAGAGAAATTATATATTAAATAATGATTTCGATACAATATGGCAATATTTGTGGAATTATAATACCAACAACTCTTATAAAAACGAAGAAAAAACCTCAAAGATCAAATTTACAAATTTGAAACAAGGGTATTCTAATATTTTAGAAAGTTATAATTTGAAATCTATTATTGACTTATGTGATAAAAATTATGAAGAACCAGAATGGGGATTTCCGAAGGGGCGACGCAACTATCAAGAAAAAGATATTATATGTGGGCTAAGAGAATTTGAAGAAGAAACAGGTTATCAAAAAAATGATATTATAATAATTAATAATATAGTTCCATATGAAGAAATTTTTAGTGGTTCTAATTATAAATCATATAAACATAAATATTTTGTTGGTATTATTGTTGATAATAATCAACCAAAAAATGATTATCAAATATATGAAATTACTGAAATAAAATGGATTCCAATAGATGATGTAAATAAGTATATTAGAGAATATAACTATGAAAAAAAGAAAATTATAAATTATTTAAATAAATTATTAAAAAGTTATAAACTATATATTTAATATATAGTAATGAGCAAAATTAGTAAGACCGAATTAAACGATGGAACATTAGTCAATATTCCAATGTCTTTAAATAAGGAAACTATGGAAGATGAAGAATTAAGCGTAAGCATAACAAAAGAAGAAGAGGAAGAAGATGAAGATGAAGAATTAAGCGTAAGCATAACAAAAGATGAAGATGAAGAATTAAGCGTAAGCATAACAAAAGAAGAAGATGAAGAAGATGAAGAAGATGAAGAAGATGAAGAAGATGAAGATGAGAAAACATTTATAAAACCTAAAGGAAATCCAGACATAAAACCAGAGATAAATCCAGACATAAAAAAAGATAAAACTAAGAAAAAAAATAACGAAGAATTAGTATCATTATTTAGAGAAAATATAAATAAATTTGACAATAACAAACTAGACAAAACTAAACTGGAAATGTTAGAAAAAAATTTGAATACATTAACAGATTATAAATATTTTAATAATGCTGTTGAATTATTGAACGCAAAAGAATTGAATGATTCTTTTGATACTAACTATAAATATTTATATCCACATTTGGATGACGAGTTTTTAAATATTAAAATAGCAAACAAAGAAGAATTTAAAGAAAATAAATTAATAATCAAAATAGATGAAGACTTTGATTTTGAGAAACAAAGTAATGAAATTTGTAATAAAGATTTTGAATTAGCACCACATCAAAAATTTATAAAAAATTTCCTTTCAATGTATACTCCGTATAATGGGTTATTATTATATCATGGACTAGGAACAGGAAAAACTTGCTCGGCAATAGGTGTTGCTGAAGAAACAAGAAAATATTTAAAATTTATGGGTTATAATGATCGAATAATAATAGTTGCTTCGCCAAATGTTCAAGAAAATTTTTATTTACAATTGTTTGATGAGCGAAAATTGGAAGAACAAAATGGAGTATGGACTATTAATAATTGTGCTGGTCAAAATATTTTAGACGAAATCAATATAATACAGAAAAACCTTACACGCGACAAAGTAATAAAAATTGTTAAAAATATTATAAATAATTATTACTTATTTATGGGATATACGCAATTTGCCAATTTAATAATGAAGAAATCAAATATTTCAAATCAATCACTAGCCACATTAGATTCAAAGAAAAAGCAAATATTAATAAAAAATAAATTACAAAAATTTTTTGGTAATAGATTAATTATAATTGATGAAATACATAATATTCGTCAATCTAAAGATAATAGCAATAAATTAGTTTCAAATGAGTTAATAAAATTGGTCAAAAATGTGGATAATTTGAAATTGTTGTTTATGTCGGCAACACCTATGTTTAATGATTATAAAGAAATAATTTTTCTAATTAATATATTAAATTTGAACGACAGACGATCAATTATAGAATTGAAAGATGTGTTTGCTAATGATGGAAGTTTTCTTGTAAATAGCGACGGCACACAAGTAGGATTAGAACTATTTACAAGAAAAATAAACGGGTATATAAGTTATATAAAAGGCGATAATCCATTAAGTTTTCCGTTTAGAATTTTACCAAATGATTTTTCAAAAACTAATAGTATTTTAAATAAAAAATACCCAGAATTCAAAATAAATGCTAATCCATTAAAAGAAGCAATCACGCTATTTGATGTTTATATAAATGAAACAAATATATCACCATATCAAGAATTTGTATATAATATTATTCTAAAAAATAACATATCAAAATTTGATGAAGAAAAACTAAATGCTATGGAATCTTTTGGATATACATTATTACAAAAACCATTAGAGTGCTTAAATGTGGTTTTTCCTAATAGTAAGTTAGAAACTTATTTTAATGATAAAATGATTTCATATAATAATAATATTGTAGAATTAGTGCAAAATATAAATATTGAGGAAATAAACGCTTTAATTAACATAAAGACAATTGTTGGAAAATCTGCTATTAATAATATTATGAGTTATGAAGAAACACAAGCACCTAAATCTAGATATAATTATAAATTCAAGAGTGAATTTTTGAAAAATATGCCTATTAATATGTTTGATTATACTAATATTGGAAAATATAGTTTCAAGATTAAAGCTCTAATTGATTCGTTATTGGGTTCTACTGGTCCAGCAATAGTATATTCACAATTTATAGATTCAGGATTAATACCCATAGCACTTGCTTTGGAAGCAAAAGGATTTACACGTTATGGAAATAATAAATCGCTTTTTGCCAATCCACCAAGCGAAGAATTAGATGTTAATACTTATAAAAAGAAATCAGAAGTATTACAATTAGGACAGCAATTTAGAGGTGCTAAATATGTGATCATAAGTGGAAATAGTAATATTTCTCCTGATATTGTAAGTGATCTAAAAGCATGTACGGATTCTAATAATGTTAATGGTGAAAATGTTAAAGTGATTTTGTTATCAGCAGCGGGTAGTGAAGGTTTAGATTTCAAGTATATTAGACAAATACATATTTTGGAACCATGGTATAATATAAATAGAGAAGAACAAATTATTGGTCGCGCTGTTAGAACATGTAGTCATAAAGATTTACCTTTAAATAAACGAAATGTTCAAATATTTATGCACGGAACATTGTTATCTAATAATAACGAAGCTGTTGATTTATTAATTTATAGAAAAGCAGAGGAAAAGGCTAAAATAATAGGAAACATTACAAGGGTTTTAAAAGAACATAGCATAGATTGTCATCTGAATTATGAGCAACAAAAATTTGACGAAACCTATTTGAATAAGAAATTATCTATTACTCTCTCAAATTCTAAATCAATTACATACTCAATTGGAGATAAATCAAATAGTCCATTATGTGATTACATGACTAACTGTGCATATACTTGTAAACCGTCATTGGAACAATATACTCAAAAATATGGAGAAAGTAAAATAGACTTATTTTCATATAATGAATCATTTTTGAAAACAAATAATGAAGTTATTACTAAACTTGTAAGAGATCTATATAAAGAATATTATTTTCGTACAAAGGGAGAAATAATTAACTATATATATACATTTAAAGAATATCCATTAGCGCATATTAACAATGCTTTAAATGAATTAGTTAATAATGAGAATATTTTTATTAGTGATAAATATAATACACAAGGAAAATTGATACATATTAGCGTTGATAATTTAAAAAAAGATTATTTAGATGATTTATATATTTTTCAACCAACAAATTTAAACACCGACTCTACAATTTTTGAAAGATCTACTGGATTAATGATAAAACCGGATGCTTTAAAAGTGGCTATTCCAGACGATTTTAATGTATTTAACGAAGAAGAACAAAATATTGTTAAAAAAGAAGAACCCAAATATGAGACTAAAGCAAGTATTCCTAAAATAGTATTAAGTCAAAGTGCTGTAGATGATAAACTAACTGAAAAAAATATAGCATTTGTGAAATCTATTATTACAGAATTAGAAGACAACTACAAATTTGTAATAACAGAATATATACCAACAAAAAGCGAATACTTATTAAAAGACAACAAATATATTTATTATGGCAAAATGATGGATATATTAAAAGAGGACAAAGTTATAACTAATAGTGAAGTAAATATTTTAGCAATAAATATAGTTCTAGATGATTTAGACTTTAATAAAAGTGTTTTATTAGTTATTTATTTATTAAATAATGGTTATGGCGAATTAACAAATTTTGAAAAAGATTTATTAACTTATTATGAGAGCAAATTTTTAGAAACAAATAATGGTAAATTGAAAGCATTATTTATACCAAATAAAAGTGAATTTAGAGAATATACTTTATATATTTTAAGTAAAACAAATTTAGAGACTTCAAATTTAACACTAACTATTGCCGAATCCGAAGACTATAATGATTTTGATAATATTATTATATCAAATAAAATAACTACTTCACAAATTGCGGTCCCATTAGGATTCTTATCAAAAAATAAAAAAATAACTAAAGAATTGGTGACAGATTTTAAAGTAAAAACCGGATCAAACAAAGGGGCTCGTTGCGAACAAGCCGGAAAACTTAATAGTGAAAAAATATTTGTTGCTCTAGGAGTAAAAGATGAAATAATTGAGAAATTAAAAGGGAAAAAATTGGAGAAGGGTGAAAAATTAAATCAAAAAAATTTCTGCGCAGCACAAGAATTGTATTTTAGATTGTATGATTTACAAAAAATAGAGAATAAACGGTGGTTTTTAAATCTCTCTGAAGCACAAATTAATGATTTAATATAAAATATAAAATATAAAATATAAAATATAAAATATAAAATATAAAATATAAAATATAAAATATAAAATATAAAATATAAAATATAAAATATAAAATATAAAATATAAAATATAAAATATAATAAAATATAATAAAATATAATAAAATTATTTTATTATATAATTGAAATACTTTTAAAGATTAAATTTATAATATATATAATCTAATGTCTAAAATACAAAGTAAAAAATCATCAATCAAGAAAACAACATTAGACAATTCACATGTTTATATTCGTTCATTGTTAACGCAAAAAATAGTATTAAAATATGAGGAAGTTAATGCTGAATTATTTAATATACTAGAAACAAAAATACAAAAATTGAATGAAGGAAAATGCATTAAAGAAGGATATGTTAAAAATAATAGTGTTAAATTATTAACATATTCCAGCGGAGAATTATTCGATAATAAAATATTATTTGAGTGTGTATTTGAATGTTTAATAACAAATCCGGTTGAGTCCACATTAATTTATTGTATTACAAAATCAATAACTAAAGTAGGAGTTCGGGCAGAACTAATTGTAGATGATGAAGTTAGTCCATATATTATTTTTATAGCGCGTGATCATCATTACGATAATGAATCTTTCTCACATATAAAAGAAAATGATATTATACAAGTTCGCATATTAGGACAACGTTATGAGTTAAATGATAAATATATTAGTATAATTGCTGAATTAATTAGTATTAATAATTATAGTTCATTGAAAAATGAATTAGAATCCGAAGAAATTGAAGATAAAGTTGGTGGAAAAAAATTTACAATTAAAATATCAAAATCAAAGGCAAAACAAATAAAAGATTATAGAAATGACATTTTATAGTTTTATATATAAAATTTATTTAAAGGTATTTTTTTATGAGTAATAATCACTATTATGGAAACTCTTGAAAGCGAAGACATAAATATAACGTGTAAAAATAATATTATTGATTCAAATATTATTGATTCAAATATTATTGATTCAAATAAGAATAATAATATAGATTCTAATGATTTGATTAAATTATGTAAAATAATTGACTCTTTAGAAAATAGTCATCATATAGAAATTGCTAAAATATTAAAAACAAATAATGTTTATTTAAATGAAAACAGTAATGGTATTTTTGTAAATTTAAATAAAATATCTGTATCGGTTTATAAAACTATATGTAATTATATTGAATTTATTAAAAAACAGGAAAGCGACATAAATAAAGATGAAAAATTGAAAAGAAATTTGCAAACAATTTATTTTAAAGATAATAAAGATATTACTACTACTAATACAAGTAATTAAAGATGATTTGTTTAAACAAAGAAGAATTATTAAAAAATGTTGATTTAAATGAAATCAAGCAATATATGTTATATAGTCTTAAAATAAATAATAGTACTTCAAAAAATTTAACTTTAATTGAGAGCAATACTTTAAATGAGAGCAATACTTTAAATGAGAGCAATACTTCAAATAAGTTTAATAATTTGAAAAAGCAAAACATAGTATTTAATGTTGGTGTTCCTAAGAGTCGAGTTCAAATAAATTATACAAAAAGATTAAGTAAATATAATGAACCGTTTAAAATCAATAATCATAGAAATTTTGCGGATAAACTATTTTGGATATTTTACAAAATAATTAATAATTTAAATGATGTAGATTTAGAACATATTAATTCATTTAAAATAATGAAAGAGTTTAAAATTAATAGTGTTGAAAAAATAAAAAATCAAAAAAATATTTTAAAAGATTTTAAAATTCAAAAAGGATTGGTAGAAGACGATCTTACAAATAATGAAAAAATAAGTTTCAAAACTTTTCATGCGCTATGTGTTTTGTATTTAGTAAATGTTTTATTAATTCGTGACAATAATACATATTGTATATTATGCACAAATAATGATGAAAAAGTTATTAACTTACAAAATTATAAATTATTAAAAATATCAAATGTTAAAATGAGTCCTGGATTTAATAATTTTGATATTGAATTAATTAATACTATAACAGAAGAAGAGTTACAAAAAATATTAAACTCTTATTATAATATTGAAAATATTGATAAACCATTGAAAGCATTTAGTAATTATAAATTGGATGATTTGGTTTCTATAGCAGAAAAGTTGAACATTAATATATACGATGAACATAGTAAGAAAAAGAAGAAGCAAGAATTATATGAAAATATATTACAAAAACTGATTTGACTTAAAGGAATAAACTAGTGTTATTTTATTTTTTTTAGTACTATAATATTTTAAAACAAAATTGAAATTTATTATTTATATTACAAATGTAATAAATAATAAATAATTAATAATAATATATATTAATTATGAGTAAAAGTAATATTACCAAAGAAACAAGCAAAGACTCTCAAAAAGAAGAATTGAGTAATAAATTTTTAAAATATATTGAAACCTATTTATCATCTCATACACGATTTCCCGAAAGTGTATATCCCGAATTTGAGATCCGTTTTGGAACAAAAAAAATAAGAAATATTAATAAAGTAGATTTTTACAATGTTATAAAGAGTTTGTTAAATTATGATTTTAAATTAATCAATGAAAATTATTTTTTGAAAATAATGAACGCAAGTAATTTATCTAATATTAGAACTCAAATAAATGGACTACCAAATATTCAAAGTTATTGTAAATTAAATAACTTATCTGGAATTTTAGATGAAAATAATATTAAATTTGTAGAAAAAGAATATTTTAAAACTAGTGATGCTCAATTATTCCCATTAGATTTTGATGATTATAACTTTCGCGTATGCTATCAAACAGAGCAAAATTATTCTAGAAATCATAATGCTATTGAAGAATTATATGATAAATGGAATTCAATAAAAAAAATATTTAGATATATTAAGCGCTACGAATATAGACATCCTGATTTGCCATTTTTAATTCATTGTAGTATTGTTAAAACTTCTAAATCACAGTATGGTAAATTTATTGAGCAATTTAATATTAAAGACTCAGAAGTTTTTAATTCATTAGAAAATTTTGAAATAGAAATAGAAATAAACAATGAAGTTATTATTTCTAATAAATCATTTTCAAACGCCGAATTTTTATATACTAATTTGCGCAAAGTTATCAAATATATTTTAATAGGATTACAAGAAACAAATTACCCCATAACGCTAAATGAAATGGATTTTGCTATGCAACAATATTTAAAATTGGTTAAAGGACAAGATTATAAAGCAATGATGAAACCCAGCATAAAAGACTTTATTGGTCCATCATCTACAACATTACAAATGGTAAATATTTTACCCGAAACAGAAATAAATGATACAAATAATTCTATTCCAAATATTAGAAAGAATTATACCGTAACAGATAAAGCAGATGGAACCAGAAAATTGCTATATATATCACCACAAGGAAAATTATACTTTATTCCTATGATTATGAATATACAATTTACCGGATGTTATATTGAGAAAAAAGAATTATTTAACACAATTATAGATGGCGAACATATTTTACATAATAAAAAAGGCGAATACATAAATGTATTTGCTTGCTTTGATATATATTATTTTAATGGACAAAACGTAACAGGTTTGCCTTTTATTAAATTAACCATAGAAGAAATAAAAGGAGATGAAAAAGGAGAGGAAAAAGGAGAGGAAAAAGGAGAGGAAAAAGGAGATGAAAAAAGCAAAAAAGAGGAAAATTTTAATTATCGTCTTATAATCTTAAATAGCGTAATAAAAACCATGGAGTTAAAATCGATTACAAATAGTAAAGAAATACACATTAAATTTAATGTGAAAAAATTTTATGGTGCTCATATATTTAATGGTTGTTCTAGAATTTTAAATAACATTAATGAAGGACTATATGAATATAATACAGACGGATTAATTTTTACACCAGCAAATACAGGTGTTTGTAGTACTAAAATTGGAGTTGCTGCGCCAAATTACAAAATTACATGGAACGAATCTTTTAAATGGAAACCTCCACGCTACAATACTATTGATTTCTTAATTAGGTTCAAAAAAAATGAATTAGGCAATAATTTTATGGGAACTTTAAATAATGAAGGTGAAGATTTAACTTCATATAATCAGGTCAAAAGTTATTATACTTTAATATTAAATGTAGGATTTGACGAAAAAAAACACGGTTATATTAATCCATACAATGACATTATTAATAATAACATTAAGCGTGATACTAAAGAATCTTATACTAATAGTTATAAACCTTGTCGTTTTTATCCAACAAATCCAAACGATGTTAATGCTGGATTATGTAATATAATGGGTAAATTAGATGAATCAAATAATCTTAAGATCTATACACTAGAGGGTGATGAAATAGAAGATAATACAATTGTAGAATTTGCTTATAATAGTAATAATCCTGAATTTTGGAGATGGGAACCATTGCGAGTTCGCTCTGATAAAACATCGGAATTACGTTCAGGAGTTAAAAACTTTGGCAATGCCTATCATACAGCAAACTCAAATTGGCAATCTATTCATAATCCAATAAGTGAAACAATCTTAATGACAGGAAATGGAGTTACAGTTAATAATGACGATGATGTATATTATAATAAAATTTCCAAAACATCAGAAACACAAGCATTGCGCGATTTTCATAATTTATATGTTAAAAGTATGTTGATAAATAAAGTATCCAAATCGGGATATTCATTAATAGATTATGCTGTAGGCAAAGGAGGTGATTTACCTAAATGGATCTCGGCAAATCTCAATTTTGTTTTGGGTTTAGATTTGAGCAAAGATAATATAGAAAATAGATTGGACGGTGTATGTGCTCGTTATTTAAATTATGCTCAAAATTATTCGGTTATTCCTAAAGCGCTATTCTTACAAGGTAATAGTAGTCATAATATTAAGAATGGTGATGCTTTATATGATGAAAAATCGAAACAAATTATGAAAGCACTTTTTGGGGAAGGTGCTAAAAACGAAATATTATTAGGTAAAGGTGTGTATAATAATTATGGAATTGTAAAAAATGGATTTAATATTAGTTCTATTCAATTTGCGATGCATTATATGTTTGAAAGCGAAAATGTGCTAAATGAATTTGTAAAAAATATAAAAGAATGTACATCATTAGAAGGATATTTTATTGGAACTTGTTATGATGGAAACAAAATATTTAATATGTTAAATTCATTAAAAACCGATGAATCAATTAGCATATTTAAAAATGAGAAAAAAATATGGGAATTAACTAAAAAATATGAGGCTAAGGAATTTAATGATGACGAGTCTAGTTTAGGATATGCTATAAATGTTTATCAAGAAACAATTAATAAAACTTTTAAAGAATATTTAGTTAATTATAAATATTTATTAAGAATTATGGAAAATAATGGATTTGTATTATTAACCGAGACGGAATATAAGCAATTAAATTTGCCTGGGTCAATGGGGAACTTTGAGCAATTATACAATTTTATGAATATTGAATTAAAAAGTAATAATTATTTATTAAAAAAATTAGGCAATTCTGCGCGGTTAAGTGATGAAGAAAAACAAATATCATTTTTAAACAATTATTTTATATTTAAAAAGATTAGAAATGTTGAATATGATCCAGAAGAATTAGTATCTAAAAAACAAGAATTAAAAGAAAAAGAATTACAAGATGAGATTATTGGTGAATTTAAAAAAATAGATGAGGAATTTGAAGTTAAGGAAAAAGAAAGTTTGGATGAAAAATCTAAAAAATTGGCTTCCAAATATTTGAAAGAAACTCAAGACTTAGAGAAGCAATTAGAAGATGAAATAGAGGAACAGTTAGATAAAACTAAAGCAACTGAAAGCAAAGCAACTGAAAGCAAAGCAACTTCTACTATGAAATTAACTATAGATAAAAAGATTAAACTTGCCGAAGAGAAAAAGAAAGCAAAAGAAGAGGAAAAATTAAAAACAGCACAAGAAAAGAAGGCGGCAAAAGAAACCGATAAATCTTTAAAAGCAGAAACTAAAAAATCACATAAAGCAGAAACAAAGAAATCAAAAAAAAACATAAACTAATAAATCCAAACATTTATACATTCAAACATTTATACATTCAAACATTTATACATCCAAACATTTATACATCCAAACGTTTATATATTTGTAAATAAATATATAAATGTATTTTTCTATACTTACTTAGTACGTAAATATAATAAAATACTATGACCTATATTAATTTACCAAACTTAAATAATTTGAATTTAGATTTTAATATTATATATAAAAATAATAAGTCACAAGCAAATATATTATCTGACACAAGCGATATAATATTATGTTATTCATTACATAATTATTTACATATGCTAAAGCATTCAATTGATGAATATTATGAATATTGGGATATTATAAAAAAAATAACAAATCCATATGAATATATACACACTATTGTTCCCAATCATAAATGTTCTTTATGTAAGCACAAACCATTATCGCGCTCTTTTTTTAAAATGATAGAAATAATAGACACGTTTAGTTTTTTAAATGAATCAAATAATATACAATCATATCATTTGGCAGAGGGTCCGGGCGGATTTATAGAAGCATTTAATTATAAGAGAAACAATAAGCAAGATATTTATTATGGTATGACATTAATAAGTGATAATATCAATATTCCTTCGTGGAAAAAAGCAACACAATTATTAAATAATAACAAAAATATTAAACTAGAATATGGGGCATCAAAAAATGGCGATTTATTTTTAAAAGAAAACTTAATTTATTGTTATAAGAAATATTTTAGATCAATGGATTACATTACTGCCGATGGAGGATTTGATTTTTCGCATGATTTTAATAACCAAGAAGATATATCATTTAAATTGATATTATCGCAGATTTTTTTTGCGTTAATAATGCAAAAACAAGGGGGGAATTTTATATTAAAAATTTTTGATGTATTTAAAATAAAAACAATAGAAGTTATATATTTGTTGTGTAATTTGTATGAAAATGTGTTTATATTTAAACCGAATACTAGCAGATGTGCTAATTCTGAAAAATATATAATTTGTAGAAATTTTAAAAATAATAATAAAAAAATTATTACAAATATAATAGAGAATTTTGATTTATTAATTAATAAAGTTGATACCATTTATAGTTTGTTTAATATTCAATTAAATCAGTTATTTATAACAAAATTACAAGAAATTAATTCTATATATGGGCAGCAACAGTTAGAAAATATTAAAAATACTATTAATTTAATAAGAGAATTTAAAATTTTAAATATTCAATATAATTTATTAAATAATAATTATAATTCATTTTTCAAATATTTGAATATTTTTAACAAAAATATTCAATATAATATCACAAATATTGATAGCACAAATATTGATAGCACAAATATTGATAGCACAAATATTGATAGCACAAATATTGATAGCACATTAGAAATTTTTAGCGAAGACTATTGTATAACAGAAACCAATAATATTATTGAAGAAATAGACGTATCGTCAAATACTATTTCTACAAATATTAGTACTAATGAAACAGTTAGTAAATATTTTAATAAATTGAATGTATTAGTAAATATTAACATACAAAAGTCAATAAATTGGTGTAAAAAACATCAATTTACTATAAATAAAGAATTTATTTCAAAATATTAATTCGTTTTCTACGAATTTTTGAATTATCATCAATACATGCTAGTGAAGTTTTTTTATCATATAAAGTATTGAGATGCGATTTTTTACAATGAGAACTATCATCACAATCATACTTTAAACCATATGTGCGGGAACTTGAAGAAACCGGTCCTTGGCATTGAAATTTTTTATTTGAAGGATTAAACGTGCGACATATTGTTGTTCCATTACATTGTGTTATTGTTGTTGTTCCGTTTATTAAAGTGCTCGATCCGTTGGTGGTTAGAGGCAAATTTTGAATAAATGTTTTATTCTTATTATATAAATATTCTCTATGCGACGAAGCATATGTATTTGATAAATTTGTTGAAGCAGTTTTAATTACTAAGGCACTTGGATTAAACGAAGTACATATCATTTTATTGGATGAAGGGTCATATGATTTGTCGTCAATTAGAGTGTTACAATTAGTATCCTTATCTAAATAAGTATATATACTCAAATTACAATTTAATAAATTGGAATCTGGAGTATTAACGTTAGTTACAATACTGTATCCAGGTTTATCTAAACTTCCTATTAAAGATAAATTGCTAAATGTTGCAGTATTATTTGTATTTATATTTACATATTGTTTTCTATAATGCCTAATAGGATTAGCATGAAATTTATATTTTTTTATAGTACACTCTTTTGTCCAAGGAATATATGTATTACTATTAGTAGGTTCTTCGTTTTTTATAATTTTAGGAACAATTGTAACATTATTATTTACCAAACCTTTTGAAACAACATTTGGAATTATTTGATTAAAATAAAGTCTCATACTAATATATATTTATAATATTATTTTTAATTGTAATTGTAATTGTAATTGTAATTGTAATTGTAATAGTTATATATAAAATATCATATATAAAATATCATATATAAAATATCATATATAAAATATCATATATAAAATATCATATATAAAATATCATATATAAAATATCATATATAAAATATCATATATTATATAATGCCAATTAAAAATTATTTTTTGAATAGCAAATTACTTCATAATTTAAAATTACATAAATTCATGGTAGTTGTTTTATTAAGTGTACTAATAATTATAATACTTTTCATAAATCATAAATTGTTATTTAAAACCATTGAAGGTAATGCCTCTTGTAAATATACCAATCAAGAAAAAATGGAGGAAGACGTTAAAGCAAAAGCAGAAAAGTATAAAAAAGAAAACAATAAGAATCCATCAGTAGGGGAATTTGGGGTTAAAAATGTCTTGGGTAATGTAGATGATGTAAAATCTAAAAGTGGTAAATAACAATAACAATAAAAATAATATTAGTATAATGACTATTACCACTATATTGGTTATTTTTATGTTAAATAATATAATTATTATCTAAAATTATTATATTATACTATTTTAATTATTGAATTATGGGTGAATCGGAAAAATGCGTGGTTGATGATGTTTTTGGTTTTCAACATCCATATATTTTTTGTGTAAAACCAAGCGATAAAATGGTAGATTCAAGTACTTTTAATGAAGGCGGATGGAAAATGGATAATACTGCGAAAGTATTTAGTGGTATGTTTAGTTATATAGAATATTTAGTGTCAGATCCTAATATTGGAACGTCAGAAGAATGTTTATATCAAGGAAAAGGTGTAATAGGTAATAACTATGTTTTAAAAACAAAAATAGAATGCACACCTGTAGATAGTTTGGGAAATATTATACCACCATCTGGTGAAACTCCATATTTACATAAATATATAAATAATGTAACCGATGGATCAAGTTTTTTAACTGGTGGGCAAAGTAATAAAGATCTTAGAGGCGTAATACCATCCGCATTTTATAGTGCTACAAAAATGGGTTATAATATTGCAGACTTGGGAACATCTTTTTTGGGTAAAGTTAAACCTTATTGTATGAAAGCAAGTGTTAAATGCCATTTGGTTGATTATGATGGTGAGGGTATTAGAGGTCCTAGAAATTATAGTGGAAATAGTCCACAAGTATATTTTGGTATTGACGATCTTAAAAGATTAAAACCAGAATATTTCAGTGATGGGGCAATAACAATTCCAGAAACAATAAGCGGCGATATTGTTGATACTTTTGATAATATTCAACCTATAAATTCAAGTATTAATGATATTATTATACAGCAAAATATGGATAAAATACAGAATTTGTCTGAGTTTGATAAATTATTAAATTCTATAAACACTGATAAAATGCTAAACTCTATAAATTTTGAAGATGAATTATTAGTTAAAATGTATTACGTTGGATTTTCAATACTTATGATTATAATAATAATAAAATTAGTATTTAAGAAAAATTCTAAATAGAATAAATTTATCAAAAATAATTAGTTACATAGTATTCAAATAATTATGAACCAAATTATTGCTATTTGTATTTGTAATTTCACCGGACAACATACTGTCTTCGTATAATTTACGCAATACATCATTCGGTGCTTGCGAACCTAACTTTATTAAATTTTTTTCTCGTAAAAAATTTTTAACATCTTGAATTGGTTGTTGTTTTAATTGTGATACTTCTTGCTTTATTTTTTTTTGAGTATCTCTATTTTTTATAAGTAAGCCAATATGTTTAGTATCCTTTTTTTTTCCTAATTTATACTTATATGTTCTTGTGATTCTTTGTAATTTTGGAATATATGTATCTTCTTTTGTTTCTTCACTCATAACTTCCTCGTGTTTATTAGTTGGGTTAGTAGAATAATTATTGGTATAATCATATGACGCAGATACTATGTCATTACTAATTTCATTACTAATTTCATTATTTTCTTTGATAAACAGTTTATTAGTCGAGAGATTGGTATTTGAATTAGATATTTTAATTGGTAGTTCTACGGGTGTTTCCGCTGGTAGTTCTACGGGTATTTTCGCTGGTAGTTCTACAGGTAGTTCTACAGGTATTTCTTCTGATATTTTCAATTCAATATTGGGTTTATCGGTCTGTATAGTTATATTATCGTTTGTTTGATATTTATCATGAAATGCTGAATGGTCATAATATGTATTATTTTCTAGTGCTAGGTGTAGTCTTTTTCCAGCATTTTCCGTGTGAGTACCATGTGAAACATGTTTTTGTGTTTTATTTAAATCTCTAAATGTGGGTTTTAAACCATTCTTTAAGCAACCATAATTGGGTTCTTTTGCTGAATTATATATAAAACTATCTTTGGGTATTTCAATATTTATATCCGCGTTTGTTAACTTCAATGTTTTCTTTTTATTTTTATCTTTGTTTTTTTTTGACAAATCATGTAAAAAGGTGAGAGATTTATTAAATTCTCTCTCAAAATCATTATTTTCAAAATCTTTTGATTCGAATAAATTAGATCTTGATATATTGTCCATTTTCTCTTTATTTTTTTCATCATTTATAACTTCTGTTTCTTTGTTTTTTTGATAATCTTTTACTTTTTTTAATAATTCTTTTTTTAATTTATTAGATTGTAATGATTGCGTTTTATCATGAATAGGTTTAGTTTTTTTTTCTTTTTTCTTTGAACTATTTTTTCTACTATTAAATTTAAATAATTCTGGATTTATTTGTAATATTTTTTGTGTAGTCATATTATTTGTAATTATTTATATTTAAAATATAACTAATTAACCAATTTTTTCTATTTTTCTTATATTATAAATTATTATTGTATTATAAATTATTATTGTTTTTTATGCTTTTAATGTTTTTTATGCTTTTAATGTTTTTTATGCTTTTAATGTTTTTTATGCTTTTAATGTTTTTTATGCTTTTAATGTTTTTTATGCTTTCGTCGTTTTTTTGTACCTCCCATTCCTTGTCTTAGCCTAGTTATTTGATTTTTTAATTCTTCTCTTTCATGTTTTAAATTATTAATCAATTGTGTGTGGTTTTTAGTAAATTGTCTAAATTCAGTTGCAGTATTAGATTGTAGCTCTTGTATTTGTTCATCATCTAGTTCAACAAAATCTTGATTAACTAAACTCTCTGCCTTTTCTCTAGGGGATAGTTTATATTTGTTAGTTAAAGTGTGCCTATAGCTATGTCTAAACTCTTTATTAAAGTCTTGTTTGTGTTTTTTTAGTTGTTGTATTGTTATATTAAGCGCAGCAATTTTATTCATTATGGTATCAATATTTTGTTTTCTAGTAGTAATATCATTTATAGGGTGAACTTTGGCTCTAGAACTACTTGCTTTTTGTGTAAAATTTCTTTTTAGCGATGGCATTTTATATATATAAATTTATATATATTTATAAATTTATAACTATTTTAAATATTTTAGTGTTTTTTATGTTTTCTATGTTTGCGTCTTTTTCTTGTCCTGCCTTCTGCAATTACAAATTGACTACCTCGACTTTTTTGATATTCTCTTATTCTAGCACGTATTGCTTTTTCAGCAGCTATATCTTCAGGAGTTGGTCTTATCAGCTTCATTAAACTATTATACACTGTATTTCTCTTATTAAGTGCATCAAGAACAATCCCATATGTATCTGGTAAATTTAGATCAATAAAGTTATTTATAATTCTATCATAATCTTCAATAAAACTTCTTAATTTTGCTATATTTGCTAATTTAGAGTTAGAAGGACCAAATACACTCTTATATGCTCTAAATAGTGTGCTACTTTTTGATTTACTTCTTGTTCTGCTATCATAATCAGGTTTTACTGATACTACCCTAGTACTTCTTCTTGACATTTATATAAATAGTGAATATAATAAATATACTAAATTTTATTATTTTATTATTTTATTATTTTATTATTTTATTATTTTATTATTTTATTATTTTATTATTTTATTATTTTATTATTTTATTTTTACACACAAAATGTGCAATCATTTTTTCCTTTTTTTGAAACAATTGAACCACCTCCTCTAACTCGTGATAATACATTATTTATTAAATTTATATCTTGATTTTTACCATTTAATTGAATATAATCATTGTTATCTTTTACACGCATCGATGCTACACCTATAGTATTTAATCGTAATCTTTGTATTCTTAAATCATTGCTTATATTATTTAATGGTTTTCCAAAAACAATAGATGATGGTTTTCCTAAAACTGAACTATAATCCATATTTTTATTCACATTACTAGGATTGTGTGAAGAAAAATTATATGCTCGTCTTCCCAAAATAAATGAACTAGTTCTATCCGAAACGTTGCTACCATTTGAAGGCATTTTTTTAGATGTAATTATTTTATTAACTACAGTCATTATATATACTTTAAATAAAATAAATTATATCATTTTCATATTCATTTTCATACTTTGTCTAAATTTATTAATATTATTAAATGAAAAAACATTATTACTCATTTTTTCTAAATAAGATATATTTTTGGAATCTGTATTTAAAATAGTGTTAAACTCAGTAAAGATTTTGGGTGTTTCTTTAACGACTGGTTCTGGTTCGACAACTGACAAGACATCTGACAAGACAACTGGTAAGACATCTGACAAGACAACTGGTTCTGGCAAGACAACTGGTAAGACATCTGACAAGACAACTGGTTCTGACAAGACAACTGGTTCTGACAAGACAACTGACAAGACATCTGGTTCAATACTTTGTTCAACAGTTTGTTCAATACTTTGTTCAACAACTGACAAGACATCTGGTTCAATACTTTGTTCAACAGTTTGTTCAATACTTTGTTCAACAGTTTGTTCAACACTTTGTTCAACAACTGACAAGACATC
>Ga0209107_10000130_pt1 | contig 43720 bp, 60 predicted proteins | sample LakErihyJuly2011_2_FD_187460 | JGI IMG/M metagenome (GOLD analysis project Ga0209107, IMG submission 187460) | Freshwater microbial communities from dead zone in Lake Erie, Canada - CCB hypolimnion July 2011 (SPAdes) (version 2) | ecosystem: Environmental > Aquatic > Freshwater > Lentic >...
ACGACCACTAGGCACAGACTCAAGCCACTTAGGAACGACAACCTTATCACTATCACATAATAAATCCAGACAGTCAATAGTTGTGTTTAAGCGTTCAATGGTCTCCAGTAGTCGTGAGTTAAGGTTATTCGACGCATCTCTTTGTCGCCTCAATTTAATAACTTCGGATACTTCTTCAACGTTTTCTAACATGTAACCCCTCCAAATGAGTTAAATAACTTTACATTATTAATAAGCAGATCGAGGTACTTTACCTTTAGGCTTTGCTTTAGGTTGAGTAGGACCAAGATTGCCCGGATTGGTTCCTCTACCGCCACCTACAGATTTCTTAGGTGGGATTGGGCTTCTACCCAGAACATCAATCTTCTTAGCAGGAGTCTTAGCAGAACCTGGGCTTCTACCTAAAATGTCAATCTTTTTAGCAGGAGTCTTAGAACCTGGGCTTCTACCTAAAACGTCTTTTGGACCGTACTTGGCCATAAGATCTCTTGCGCGCTTGCTAGATGTTTTAGCAATAGCTTCTTTGGCACCTGTTGCTTTACCCATATACGCAGATACATCTTCGGCACGCAACCAAGCGCCAAACTCTTTCCACATTTGTGCATTGCTTTTTGGTGTAGCCATGATTAATAATTCTTATTAATAACGCTGCGTGGTGGCTTTGGCTTTGCCTTACTAGAACCCTTAGGTCCTTCACCGCCACCGTACTTGCCCATCAACGCTGACTTGCGTGAAGCAGCAGCATTACCCTGTTGTTTTGCATTGCCCTTAACATCGCTTGCGCGAAGCCAACGACCGAACTCTTTCCACATTTGTTCCATTGTCTTTCCGTCTGAATTTGGAGGTAACTTTGCCATTATTTTGTCCTTTGTTTGGTTGAATTATTCAACATCTTTATTGTGCGATTCTATGTGTGTAAAAAGTCTTGTGTCAAGCGTTTCTACCTTAGTTTCTATACGTTCCAAAACTACCATATTGTCACCGTGTTGTTTGGTGTTCCGTCGATCAAATCTGGCTAATAACCACATAAGCGGCCCACCAATTAAGGCGACGGCTATTAACTCCATTAGATAACGTCTTTAGCCTTAGTTGGAAGAAAAGCCTCGTTAATTTCTTCTTTAGTAAGTTTGCCATCAAGAGCTGCTCGCGCAAGCCGTTCGATAACCTGAGCACAAGCGGCTAAACCGGCGAGTGCAGCGGACTGTAAAACGGAAATATCTTGTGTTGTAAAGGCGTTCAAAACTGATGAACCACCAATAATACCAAGTGCTGAAGTTAGGAAAGTAGCGACAATACGCCCAAAAATGTCAGTAAGTTTGCTTTTCATTAGAGTTTCTTTCTATTGTTGTTCGTCATCTTTAATAAGATTTGAGATAATAAAGAATAATGTAGCAGATACGGAGATAATAATACCGTATTTTTGTGTGTCCCCCGATAAAGTAATAAGTACCAAAAGTAGTCCTGCTATCATAACACCTACTTCAAATAACAATTTTGATGGTTTCATTTTGTTTTCTTTCTACTGGATATAGGGGTGGTTATTCCGATTGCGGCGATTGCGGCGGTTACTGTGCGCCTGGTTGAGACAGGTATCGCTGAACCGAGAGGGATGTAGGTGTCGAATGTGCCGTCAAAAACGTTGATTTCTTCCTCAAAAGCTTCTCGTACTTCAGGAGGTGCTTCTTGGACTGCCTCAATGATTTCGGCTGCTTGTTCAGGGGTTAAATCTTCTACGATAATGGCATCAAATATTTCTGTGGCTTCACTAGCAGTGGCTACGGCAAGAACTTCAGGGTTGGTAGCGTAAGCAACCGCTATTTCGGGTTCTAAGGCTTCCCCTTCAACAATGGGGGGCAATGTCGTAGTTGTGGTTTCGGGGGCCGTAGGAGGCGTTGTAGAGGGTTCTGAAGGCAGTTCAGGTGCGGTTGTTGTAGGTGTGTCCGTTGTCGTCGGTGCTATCGTAGTCACAGGAACAATTGTCGTGGGAGCACTTGTTGATGTGGTCGGCGGGTTTGTGACAGGCACAGTCGTTGTTGGGACAATGGTAGTAGAGGTCGTTGTCGGGGCTATGGATTCCGTAGTTGGCGGCCATGTCGGTTCCTCTGGTAACGTTGTCGTAGGCAATTCTGCTTGGGTCGTCGTCGTAGATACTTCGGCTGGTAGCGATGTTGTCACCTCAGTTGTCGTAGTAGGGACTTCGGTTGTCGTAGTAGGGACTTCGGTTGTCGTAGTAGGGACAGTTTGCAAACCGTCATAATACAATTCATATTGAACATTCCAAACCCCTGAAGAATCTGATCGCCAAACATCGGGTTCGTAACAACAGGTTGATGCTCGAAGGCGATACCGCCCCGCAAGAATCCACATATCAATATTTGATTGCAAACCATAAAAGTCGTCGTTAGTAAATATTAACTCACCGGACTCTGTATATAACCAAAGTTGAGGATCGGAAGGCAAGTTACCTGACTGATATGTTCGTGCCACAAAATGTGTCGGTTCAGAGTAGTCAAACCAAAAATCTGTGGGATGGTCAACAATCACTGTTGCCTCAGCTTTTGCAGCGGTATCAAAAAATGATAGTAACATCACAACTAAAATTGCTAGTTGTGGAATACGTTTCATCTAAGATCTAAATCAGGAAAGCCCTCTATTGCTTCAACGACAGCCTGTGGCAATGTATCGCCAGCAAAATACTGGAGATGCCATGCTTCAAAATTCTTGTCTTTTGAGTCAGACACTTGCCAACTGAACCCATACTTTAAAGCGTTACAGGTAAGGAAACCGTCGCCAAGCAACCACTTCAAACGGTCACCACTAGCAGAGGCCACGTCAATGGCGATTCCAAAACCATGATTACTGGTTCCGGGGGTACCGGCAGGAGCCATACCCTTCTTCAGATACCAAGTCTTACCACCCATAGTACGAGTTACTTGTGGCACTCGACCTGTTTGTGTAGTTGAATACCGTTGTGCAAATAAAGCTTTCTGTGCTGTCAACGGTCTGTATGCACCCACATGTTTACTGAGGTCTATACCATCAAAGTATGCGGCTAGTTGCATTGCTGACCATGCTGTTGCGGCGTGTGCTTCTAGTTGGCCTCCACCTTTGACAGGTCGTAGGAGTGTGTCGGGTAGTTCACCGTTTGTGAAGCCTTTAAGTTTTGTTGGCATGATGATTGGCAGTACGGGGTATGTTGTCATATTTTTCTCCTATGAATAAACCAATGTTACTAGACCGCTATAATCTGTTAAACCTCGCAAGAAACCAACGCCTGTGCTGTGTGCAGTCAAAGCGAAACCTTGACCGTCACCGTCACCAATGTTTGCTAGTTGCGATGCATCCAAAGCAAGATAAGCGGAAGCGTCATTGCCTGATAACGATTGAGTCAATGTCGTTCCAATTGTTGTGATTGCTCCGCTTTTTGTGCCTGAACCATGCATTTTAATTGAGAATGTTCCACTGTTACCTCTGTTTGGATCGGATGCGCCTGCACGCTTTAAGAATATTGTTCCGCTATCAGGATCCCATGCGGTAAAGTTGTCGTTAGTAAAAGTTCCAGTGCCGTAGAACCAAGCACCATACGCTTTTGTCGTAGAAACTCCAACTACGCCTTCATCTGATGCTGTGTAGTTATTCCAAGCCGTGTTACCGATGTTACGAGAGTCTGCTGTAACGGGGGCATACGTGTATGTTCCTTTTGGCTTGGTGTAATGATTGGCTGTAAAAGAGCCTGTAGTTGTGTTACCAGCATTATCAGTAGCAAAAATATGATACTTGACTCGCCAAGTTTCACCAGTTGGAGTGTTACGTTGAGCATTTGGAATAGTAAATGTATAACTACCACCATTACTAGGAGCATTCATAACAAAAAAACCTCCAGCAACAGTACCACTAATAGAACCTGTAAAGGTCTGATAAACTGTTGCTGAAAGAACACCTGATTCAGAGTCCGTTACTGCTGACCATGTAACATAATCTTGAGTTCCACTAAACGGAGCAACAACAGGAGTAGTAACAGTCGGTCCAGTATTATCATACTGATACACTTGTTGCCAGTTACCAGATACTTTGGCATATATGTTTGTAGCACCTTGCCAATTACCAGATACTTTGGCATATGGCCTATCAGTACCAGTGAGTTCTTGCCATGTTCCAGAAACTTTAACGTGTGTGGGCATTAGTATTCAAACCAAATATCGCCATCTGCGCCACCAGAAGGACCTGATGAAGAGATTGTAATAAGTTTATTGTTGCCAGATTGTGTAGTAAATACACCATCAAGTTTTGTTGCAGCAATATTTGCGGCACTATTAATATCTGAGTTAACAATTGTATCAGAAACAATGTTTGCTGAGGCAACAGTGATTGCTGTAGGTAAAGCACCAGTATCTAACTTAGACAGTGCAATAGCAGCAGTACCACTAATATCTGCATCAAGAATTGTTCCGTTAACAATGTTTGCGGAAGCAACCGTGATCGCCGTAGGTAAAGCTCCGGTAGCCAACTTGGATAATGCAATAGCTGCAGTCGTGCTGACTTGAGTATCTGTTACTGCTTGCGCTGCAATACCTGCAGTATTGATTTGTTGCCAAACAATGCCATTAGTAGCCGTTGAATCAGCAACCAATGTGTAACCATTAGTTCCAGCAGGCAATGTAACCGTTGTACTCGCAGTACGAGTTACAAGAGAACCTTTAGTTGCCTGCAAATTGACGTATCGATTGGCTTGAACCAATGTATATGCATCCAAACAATGATTAACCGTAGAACCATTTACATGGTTTTGAGAAGTTGTTCCATCATATCCTTTTTCAAGAATTGTTAAAGTGTTGGAAGTTCTACTACCAATTAACATCTTTTCTTCATCAGCAAGACCTCTAGAAATAACCACAACAAATGGCCCACTAGAACCATCTGGAAACGTAGAACCACTAGAAACAGTCAATGAAGTATTTGCAATACTATAAGCATTACTTAAAGTTGTTTCAATAGAAGAACCTTTGTAATCTTTTAATATATATTCATTTGCCATAATAATCTCCTAAACGGTTGTCAATTTTAATACTAATATTCCCTCAAATAAACCATGAACATCCTGCCATGCGTCAGTTGAAAATTCAAAAGCTTCAATTCGTACTCTAACTGACGTTTCGCCTTCGGCGTACGATATAGGTTGTTTTGTAATCCATAAATCTCTTAAATAGTTAAATTCTTCCTCAGTATTCATTGAAAATATCTGGCCACTTGAATCATTAATAACTGTTTTACTATAAAGCAAAATTGGAATAATAATGTTTTCGACAGCAGGAGGAACCGGATAAGCCCTAATTCTCCATTTTTTAACTTTTGGAGTAAGAGTAGAAGTTGTAGTTTGAAGGGTAAGTTGTACTTTGAAAAAAGTTGAATTCTCGCCGTTTAATTCAACAGTACCAGAAGATAAACCAGGGTTAGTCATTGATAATTCGTTTAAAACTGAGTCATATTCATCTAAAATTGATATTTTACAAGAAGTTCCAGACACCAATGCATCTGCAGTGATAAAAGAATCCATGATTGTTTTAGGTTCAATAGTGCCAAAATAAACATTACTTGAATTCAAAACACCTTCAGCAACATATTCTGTAGCACTCTCAACAGCAATACCCTGATTGGTAATTCCTAAAACAATACGATCAAGAAAACGACCAACAGCAGAACACTGTACGCCAGCAGTTGAATAAACATCTGTTGCATAAGCAGGTTCTAAGGCATTAACCGTTGTAGCAAGATTTAAACGACCAGCACCAGATTTGGTTGCATCAATATTGCTCCAGTTAAACCACACATACTTACCGTCAGCCTGCGCCGAACTTACTTCACCAGGCGTATCAATTAACGGGCCGTAAGAAATAGATCCATCTGCCCCAACGTTGCCTATTCGTATACCTCGATTAGTACACAACACCACAATGCCCACATGACTAAGAACAAAGTTAATTATCTCGCCATAGGACAAAGATGTAACTTCTGCGCCCAAAACCAAGCCGCCGGAACTATTAATTGTAAAACCATAAATTTCAGATTTAATACCACTAACCCCACCAACAAATATTTTACTACCTACAGCAAAAGCAGTTTTCCAAACAAAATTTTGTTGAAAATGTGTATATATTATAGTTCCTACATTTGAAGAATCAATATTGTATAAACTTCTACCAATAGAACCAAGTAAATAATTTCCCACAATCCAAATAGAATCATAAATTAATGCAGAACTTCTTAATGCAGCAACAGAACTGGTTCCAGGAATTCTCCAAAAACCAGTTGAAGTAGCTACCCAACAAGCCGAACCATCAGAAGTAATACTATAAATAGTTCCAGTAAATCCAGTGACTACAGACCAACCAGAAAGATTACTTGATCTATAAATTGCTAATGAATCTGCAACATAAATAGCACTCGAAGTAACAGCGATGTATACAGTGCCGTTAGTAATAGGTAATGTTACAGATGAAACAAGATCTGTTTTATGCAGCAACCTTAAACCGTTACTCCAAATGTCTACACCAACACTATTTAAAAAACGTTTTTGATCAGCATCTTCGCCTAAATCGTAATTTAGTTGGCCAGCTCCGTGAGAGTAATCGTGACTGTATCTAAACCAAGCGCCTTCAGTGCTAAACAAAGAATCATCTAGTTGATTAGTGGATGCAGTGGAATCTCGAAACGGAGAAGCACTTGATCGCTTGTAAGACTTTAGATCCAGGGCATAAGTATGTTCAGCAAGACTAATAGTATTGGGAATAACATTTACTTGAGATTGCGTACCTGTAAAAAATACAAATGGTTGATAACCAATATTTGCAGAAATAGTAAAAGTCATACGAATCTCAAAGGATATTGCCAACGCAAGCGATCTATTTCCTCTGCTTTTCTACGAACATAAAGAGGATAAATACGTACTGCTTCGTCAGAAGCCGACTTAGGTGGTACTTCTTCTGCGCGTCGAGGAACATCCTGAGCGTTTCGAGCAGACCTACCGACCTCAGAATCTCCAAGCAATCGCCATTTAATACCCATATCTAGCACATCAAGCATACTTGGCTTCAAACCAATATCTTCAACCAGATCGGCCGACCAACTAATTGAATCTACATCAAGAGGTGCAGCAGCAACAAAATATAGAAAACCTGTATAGACGGGTGGGAACATACGAAATAACACACCAGATGAAGGGCCATTAGCCCAAGAACCAGCCACACCACGTACCAACCTACCTTCAGCTCGTGCCCAAGCAGTTGTATTATTGACAGTCCAATTACGACGAACTTCAACTAAACCAAAAATATCTTTCCATGATTGAGGAAGATTGATTGTCTCAACGCCATCAACGACTGTTTCCTGTCGCGCAATCGTTCTATATAGATCCGGACCCCAAGCAGTTAACTCATCAATCAAAGCCTCATAGATAGCCAAACCACTAAATCGTGGATTGATATGAACTTCATCACCAATGCTATGAGAAATAGCATCAGAGCCGTTCCATCCACGCAGAACTGTTGCAGTCTTGGCAACACGATCCACGCTCATAACACGCATTTCTTCATTTGCAATAGACAAAACAGCACCAAGAACAATTGATGCTGAGAGATCATAAGTTAAAACAACTGCAGTTGCAGAAGGAGTAAGCGCAGTATCTAAAGTATTTACTTCGTATCGAAAAGAAGAAGCTAATTGCCTCTTTACTCTCTGTACTGCTGAACTAACTAGGCTACGAGACACAATTGATCCTTTCTAATAAGCAAGAAGCAGGGACCGCTGGAGGGGGTACGGCCCCTGCTTCCTACATCAATTGGATCAGACCAGCGTTTCTGTAGCAGGGAATACTGCGTTGAGATCCAAGCCAGTGAACTTAGCCATGTGATCTTGACCCTTGATTTGGAATCCACATTCTCCGACCATCATATACGAATCCGTGTCATCAGTCTTAGCAAGCTTTTCAACCACTAATGGCTGGAATACTCGCTGAGTAAAGTTGTCACGGCTGTAGCAGAATGCATCAGTCTTTCGGACGTAACGGTTACGGACCAACTGGACTTCACCAAACTCAGTTGTAACAACCTGAGCACGACGACGACCACGGCGCAAATCGTCAACCGTAACGGTCTGGACGCGCTCATTACCAGTTGTGTTGTTAAGTGCCTGGAACGCTGCTGGGCGAGCAGTAATGTAATCAAACGCTCCACCCTTGTCGTAACATGCCTGCTGTTGTGCTTCAATTGTATTAATAGTCAACCAAGGACTTGAAGTGTTTACGTTGGTCGTAACATATGAGTTCAATCCACCAGTTGAACGAATACGAGTAGCAGTGTCTTGGAACTTGATACCGTAAAGAGCTGACTGCTCGATACCAACATTACAATGCAACATGGCGTTCTTCATCTGCTTATTAAGCTCGTTTGGAACACCATACTTCTTGATACCCTGCTCAGTACGAGACACAGTAAGCTTCTTTGAGAAGATCTGCGTATAGTTTGAGTACTTGTCACGGCCTTGGAAGTTAGCCGAACCAATTGAACCTTCAGCAAGTACGGTTCCCACACCGATAGCCTCAGTCAACGTTGCAATTGTTGCAAGTGCGGTTGTTCCTAAAGAACCACGGGTAACTGTCAAAGTATCAGTTGACGTGTTAATTGCCGTAACAAGGACAATTTCGCTTGAGAAACGCACTGCGTCGCCAACAGCAAATCGTACAGCATGTCCAGTAGAAAGAACAAAAGCCGTGGTTGCGTTGGAAGCAATTGCTGTCAACAGGGTTCCTCGTGGCAATGGAACATCTTCCTCTAGCCAAAAGAACTCAGTCTGATCAACAGGAGCTTTTCCGATAACACCTAGTCCATCCGAGCCAATGCCGGAAAGAAGAGGAAGGTCATCAGGTGTAATGATATAAATAAGGTCATCGATATTGATTTTAGTTTCGACCTGCAAATCATAAGAATAAAATGCTGGTCCTGCTTTTAGAATTGCCATGAGAGTTAGTCCTTTGTGTTGGTTGTGATGCGAGATGCTCGCAAGTGATCGTTGATTTTGTGACGCTCCTCACCAGCCTGTTTCATCCTGACTGGAGACATATCTGGATTTATGACCGGCATTTTAGTGCCATTAGGTCTTTCATCGTAGAGAATGCCTTTATTCCAAGATGGAGGTTCAACTGGTTTCTTACGTCCCTTAAACCGACTTGGTGTGGCAGCAGGACTAACTTGTACACCCTTATTTCGAAGCCTACATCCGTAGTGTTCTTCGCAATCTGGTATTGGACAAATTGGCATTGCTACCGATCAAATCGGTGTCCAGCAATTTGGGCTTCATCGGCCCATTCACTGGAATTAAAGATCGCACGCTTGTCACCCATCGCTGCAGCACTAATCACACGGTCAATCGCCATAAGGCCGGCATCATCAGATGATCTACCTTCCTTACGTGCTTGATGAAATAGCTCATAGGCTTCGTCAAACGGATCTCTTTCTTCGAATTCCGCTGCACCTGCCGCTTCACCCCTAGCAAAATTCTGGCGAAAATTCTGTTGATTTGACTCTTCAGAACGAATTTCAGCAGAAGTATCCTTTGTTGGAATACCAATACCTAATTCTGATGCTTCAGTCTTGAGGAGATCGAGATCATCGCCTTCCCAGGTCTTTAGCAACAATTTGCCTATTTTGCTAGATGTATCAATACCCGCTTTCGTGAATAACAGTTCCCGCTTCATTTCAGCAAGTTCATTCTGAGCTTGCTTTCCTGCTTCGGCTGCTTTTCGCAACGCTCTAATATTGTCTATTTCTTCGTGTTCTTCGTTATCTTCAGTTATATTGGACATTTGTGTTCCCCTTACGGTTAGTCAACAGTCGACTTGACTTACATCTACCAGCGACGAAAGGTAGAGATGTTTTCTAGCGGCCACTAATGTAGCACTCACTTAATAGGGCCGTTTGCACAGCGCACCTATGTGTTATCAGAATATAACACCTTTTTAGTATTGTCAACTACCCTACCATTTTACTTTGTTTGCCCAGTATGCGGCAGACATAGGGCCACGTGCAATGTTTTTAGCATGACGAGATTTAAAAGATTTACGTTTTTGTACCATGCGATCAGATTCTCCCGCTTTAGGTTGACCTGCAGTAGAAGCACCTTGCTCGCCAAAACGAATAGTTTTAATCTGCCCACCAGATTTAGCCACAACAATATGAGACTTCTTGGGGTGATCAGGTGTTCGCTTAGGTTTGTTAAAACCAGCAACACCGGCACGAGCCAAACGAGAATCCTTAGCAGTAGCCATTACGAAGCCTTTCGTGCAGTAAGCATATTATTTCTTTCCTCTATTACGGGCACGATTACTTGATGCACTCTCTTTAACTAACTTACCATCCTTGGTATGGGACAAATCAGGACCCCCCTTGCCCATCATACCTTTAGCACGACGAGCTTTGGCTAGTTCCCGCCTTTTGGCCATTTGTTCTGCTTTGGCATTAAAAGCCGTATCAGTCTTGGCCTTAACTTTTCGAGCATCAGAGTTTGCTCGATAAAAAGCAGCACTTTGACGTGGATTCTTGACTGGTCTAGGAGCCATTATGCACCCACAATTCCCTTAGTAGTAGTTAAAGCCCCGCCACCAATAGAACCTTGTTGAGTTTTTCTACCAATAAGTCTATTTTCCAAAGTAGTTTGATCAGCTACATTGCCTATCGCACCAGCACTAAAAGCAATACCAGCATCTAATTGTTGACCAGATTCACCTAAATTAGAGTCAGTCAATTGACTGTAAGAAGCTGCCTGTTGAATATCACTCTGCATTTGTTGTTCATTATAAGATTTTTTCCAAGTTGCATAATCTTCTGCTTGAGTTTTGGACACTACCAAATTTTGTTGCTTACCAAATGCAGCAATAGAAGCAGCTTGTGATCTATTTTCTAAAAATTCTAATGTTCTTTGCGGATCTAAAACTGCAGCAAACAATGCACCATCGGACGCATCACCATAAAATTCTTGAAATGCGGTTTTAATCTCCGGACTTAAATCGTTTACAATTCCTATTGATTTCTGTATACGATTTTCAATTTGTTCTGTAGTTAAATTTGAAGCCATTGCTTTTTGTGCATCCGCAAATGTGTCATAAAATGTTGGTGGCAAACCACTGTCTAACATAATTCTTTTAAAGTCTTTTTCGTATCGTTGCACACCTTCAACTGTTGGGACAGTAACTGCTTCACCATTAGCAACTCGTGCTCTTTGATCAAAAATAATTTTATAACGTTTTTGAAATACCGGAGTGGCTTCTAATCTTGGTAATAATGTGGCTTCAGTATCTATGCCTTCTAATATTTGAGTCCATAACCATCCACCAGGTTCGCCTTTTGAATTAGTTGTAAACAAACTACCTAAACCAACATTAATTAAAAATGATGACAAATCAAGATAGTCATTTTTTTGTTCTGTAGTTGCCATTAGTATGCACTCATTCCAAATATTTTAGCCAACATATTTCCCATATTACCAGTTAACTCTTTAGCCTCGTCTGATTTACCCCAACGCTCATCTTTTCTCACATTCATTCTAATTGTATTTTGATCTGCCAATGAAGTAACACCTTTATCATCTTTTGTTGTAACCATATTCATCCATTTAGAATCCGTAAAATCAATTTCACCAACTTGAATACCAAGACTTTTAGCAATAGCCGATCGAGAAGAACTTAACAGATCACTAGGACTAATGCCTTGATCGATTGTGTCGCTCAACCAAGGATTGGCCAATTTAGATTGTTGTTGCAATAGTTTTTCAACTGACTCAGCAGACATTGAACCACTGGCAATTTTATCGGCCCAGTCTCTTGCTGTTTTTTTGTCAACATTTACAAAATAATTTCTTCCTAATTGTGTAAATGTATCAACTGACTGTAACAACGTTCCTTGATTTAAAGTTTTCCAATCGGCTAAATCAACAACCGATTTAGTTAATTGTTCTTCGGACCATGATTGTTTTTCAGCAACTTTTGCTATATATAAAAATGCATCATTATTTTTTGGTATACCTAAAATTGATGCTTGATTTTGAATTCGCAACAAAAGAGAATTAATGTCATTTTGTCTTTGCTCAAATGATTTTCCTGACCCACCAGATCCAGAACCACGTGGCGCAAACTTGCTAGGGTCTAAACCAAAATTCTGCATAAAATTATGAATTTGGCCTTCTGACAAATTGAAAGAATTTAATTCGGCATAATTAATAAATAGTTCGTATTTTGCATGATTCTCTTTTGATCCCCAGCCGTTGTAAGTTTTGTAAATACTGTTATAAGAATACCACCATGATTTAGATTTATTTAAAGTTTTACCATCTAAAGTTTTACCTTCAACAATTACTTTTCCAGCGTCTTTATAAGGATCATTAACAAAGCCAGGAGTTTGTAGATCTGAATTTCTACCTAATACATCCATTATTTAAACACCTCTTTCATTGCATCATCCATTTTGGACATATTGTTAAAATTAATTTCTGATTCAAATTCATCAGTCAAATAACTATAAACATTATCTTCAACACCTGATCCATCGCTCAAATTATTATAAACAATATCTTTGTTATTTTGAATATTCCATTGTCTAATAGCTTGAGCCAAACTTGCAGTCTCATTACCATTTAACTGACGACCCAAATAATCTAAACCAAATTTATCTGCCATTGATTCCATAAGAGTTGCACTATAAGGAGCAACTTCTAGACCGGCATCTAATTTAGCTTTTAATTCAGCTTGATTTTTTTTAGCAAAATCAGCAGGAGATAATTCACTTCGAATAGAAGCTGTTAAAAACTTAGTCCAAGCAGTATTGGTCAAATCATCCATAACACCCAAAGTTGGTTGTACGTTATTTTGATTTTGAAAATAACCATTCATTTTTAAAGTCTGTTGCAAATCTCGCAATTGTTTTGAATCAAGCATTGAAGGATAGCTAATGGCTTTTGCTAAATTCCATCGCACAGTGCCTCCTGTTTCTGCGGCTATTCGACTGTCTTGATATTCTTGTTGTGCAGCGTAAGGCCCTGTATATGTCTTTTTTGCTGTAACAATTCCAGTTAATTCATCAAAATCGGATTGTTCAAATGATGCTGTATCCATGCTTGGAAGCATTGCGTTTCCAGATTCTTGAATTTGTAATAAATCTTTAACGGTAGCTTCATAATGAATATCTAAATATTCTTTGTAATTATATAAAAAAGCATCATCAAGATTTGGTACATCACCATTATCTAATGGTGTTACTGGTGTATCTAATGGAGTGCCAGGTTCCTTACCACCATTTGTAGTTTTGGCCGAAGGAGTCCAACCAGTTGGATTTTTTAACTTGGCTTCACTAGAACCTTCCAATTCTGTTTCGTATGTTTCTTTAAATTGATCTGTAATTTTATCAACAAACATACTTGAAGTAATTTTATCCGTCGAATTTGGAATGACAGAATCAGGAAATCTTGTAATTTTATATTTACCTTCATATGCCGTAAATAATGGTCTCAAATCTACATTATTAATAAAATCACTAGCAAAAAAATACGTTGGCAATGTTTTTAAAATTGTTTGAACTGTCGGTTTATCTATATCACCATTAAAACCATAAATTTCAATAATGTCATTAGTAATAGATTCGATATCCCTAGGAGCAGTATTACCAGTTGATTCATAATATTGTTGATAAAACTTTTTATAAACTCCTGAATTGTAAACAGCAGGTAATAAAACGTTCGCGGGAACAAGTTTACCATCGTTATCCATGTCATAAATTTCATCGTAATTTACTTCTGCCATGACTACAATCCTATCTCAGGTTGAATAACGGTGTTCCAAAATGTTTCGACACCTGGGTTGTTATTAATAAAATCTTTACTCCACATAAGAAAATTGTCCTGAAGATCTTTTTTCATTATGTTGTTTATTCCACTACCGCTCAAAGACAGTCTCCGTTTTTGCATAATAAACAAATCAAAAGTATCAATCATGGTTTTCATGCCCTCAAAATGTTTTGCTTTTGGAAAAAGAGGATCATCAAGTGCATAACGCAACTCGCTTAAAATTTGATCTCTCCGTTGACGAGCATCGCCGGCTTCCAAATATTGCGTAAAAATAGGATGCGCAGATTTAAATAACAAAGATTGCCGATCCCATTCTGCAGAATATTGATTTGCCAAAGAATAATCTCCTCGAAGATCTAACTGAATAATCTTTTCTTCATAACCATTTTTGGCCTTAAAATAATCATGAGAAGCTTCTTTAAATTTAACTTCATTTAAAAACTTCTCAGGAGTTTTCATATTTCTAAAGCCGTTGATTAATTCAGAATCATACGCATGTTTGCTTCTGTCATCTTTGCTATCGGCTTGAGGCAACAACCAAGCACCAGCAGTTGGATATTGATCAATGGTTGATTTATTAGTTAAGTAAAAATCCAAACCTTCTTCAGTTCCAGGCAACACAGCTTTACCAGAAGTTTCTGTTTTACTCACGGTATATGCGGAAGGATTAATAATATCATGAACAGTATTGGCAGTATATAACTCAAGATATTTTTGAGTACCAGCTTCAATGCCTAAAGAAGTTACTAAACTATAATAATCCTGTGACAATAATGCCTGAGCATCATCAATTTTGCCATCCGTCAACCAAGAAATAGAACTTTGATCATTGGTTGTTTGTAATGTAGAGGCAGGGCCAGGAGTAAACCAACCAGCCAAAGCTTGAGACACAACAATAATTCGTGCATGATTACGAACAGTTCTTACAAACTCATCCGCTTCAGCGGCAGTAGCACCTTCGCGCAAACCATTACCAGTAGCTTCAAGATGAGCAATTGCACTCATTGTTGCAGAAGAAATGCGTTCAGCACCTTTTCCTTTATCTAATATTGCTTCCAAAGTATTTTTAACTGAAGAAGGAACAATGTAATCAAGATTACCACGAGTCTGTTGTTGTTCACCTAAGACTTCAGTTTTAAGATCATCATAAGCGCGAATCATTTGATTATTAAAAACAGGAAGTTCTGTCATAAAAGATCCAAAAGTATTCATTGACAAACCTATTAATGGACTCAACCCAGGTGCACCAAAGTTTGTAGTAGTAAAACCAGGAATCATTTTATCTGTTGGTGTTTGGAACATGGCTGAAACAGGCATCAAGTCACCCATGAATGGTAATTTTTCAACAGCGTTAATAAGGAGTTCAGATCCAGGATAAACAAAATAATCTTTACCACTTGCATCTTGACGAACAATACCCATTGTGCGCAAACCATTTTGAGTTAACACAAGTTTACGTGCTAATACTGCTGCACCAAGAGGACCATCTTTTGTAACCATTAAGGCCCAACGTTTTAAAAAGTTTTCGTTGGCATACCAGAAAGGCATATAGCCGCGCATCCATTCAGAAAACTGTGACCTCATTTGATGAGAGTCAATAAATGGCATAATGTCATTAATTGCATATTCGGCAGCATAATCCAATGATTGTGTAAAAGCATTTTGTTGTGCTTTACCTGCTCTTTGAATAACATCCCATCCAATTTCTTTTTCTACTAAATCTTTAATATTTTTCTGAAATCCAGTTTGAAGTAAATTGCTTCCAGTTACTCCTTTTCGAGTTGCCCTGCCCGCAGCAACCGAACCTTCGCCCAAAACGGAATCAATTACTTTAAGCAAATCCCAAGTAGAATAATCGGCCGGTAAAAGAATAGATAAATCATCTTTTTCTTTTTCTAAAAACTTTATAAGGGCTTTTGCTTTAACGGCATCTTTTGTTGCAGTAGGAAGATTAGCTCTAAGTCCATCTAGGAATATTTGAAATTCCTGATCACTTGTTTTAAAACCTTTTAGATATGCAAAAGCTTCTCTATTGGTCCATAATTCAGAACCTTCTATTTTATGTACTTTTCCTGCAAATCTGCCAGCATCACCTAATCTGTCAAATTTCTGCACATTGGCAACAGGAAAAATTTTATTAGCAATAGCATCGTCCAGAAGTTTTCCTAATTCTCTATCAATAGGAGTATTTTTAAACAACCATTCTACGTTACCCAAGTTACGCATTCTTGCTTGATGGAATGCATGAAAAGCCATAGGTCGTCTAACAATTGCATCAATAGAATCTCCAATAACACCAAAGCCTTTTCGTATAAAATTATCCCATGTTGAAAGTTTGGCTACATCTTCCATGGCAGATTGTAAAACAAAATCTGGCATAGAATCTGATGGAGTCCTTCTAACGTGAGATTCATTTAAGGTCTTTAATCTTACGTAATCAATAGGTATTTCATCAACAACCCATTGGTCTCCAATTTTTTTATAGAATTGCTCATTACTTCCCGCAACTGGTTCACGAAGTTCAAATCTTGCTTTAGCCATGTAGTCGTCGTACAAAGCAGGTTGAAGTAGGCCATGCAAAACAGTGCTATCAGCACCAGCATCAAAAGCAGTCTGTGTAAAATAATTACGATCACCAAGTTTTAATGGCTTACTAAACTTGTCATCATCAAAAAATCTCCGATGTAATAAATTGTTTAGATCAGTACCAGGTTGAATTAAAACAGCTCTTCCTGCTACTTCCTCATACAAAGGTTTTGTGCTTGTAAGAGTAAGACGCATATGTGACTGTGTTGTATTGGAATAAAAACGCATCAAATGATCAACCATGGCTTCATGACCAATTGATGCTGTAGCCGCATCAAGATAATCTGTTGCCAAATTGTACGTTTGACTATCCCATTTAACTAAAGATAAAGATTCAGAACCCGTAGCGGTTTGAATTTTAACAGCCGGTTTTAATTTACCAATTGTCGGATATGCGCGATTGATTTGATTTATGTCGGAAATAGGAATACTTGCTTGTTGCAATTTTGGCAATCTTTGACTAAAAGAAGTATTAAATATATTATCGAGATAAGTATGTAAATTAGTAATATTTTCTGATTGACTAAATTTACTTAAATGTAAAATTAACTTTTCTCTTTGTATAATTGAATTAACAATTTCTTCAGTCAACTTTTCCAAATTTACTTTTACTGTGGCTGTAGCCAAAGTAACATCAATGCCTAAAGCATTGGCAACACCCGTAATGTCAATATTACCATTAGCGTCAAGAAGGGATCCTTGCAATAAAGCAGGGTTAACTGGCCCTGTTGCGCCAGTATTGAAATTAATAACCTGTACCCGAGTGCCTACATCTTGAGCATCATATTGTTTCAAAACATCAAAATTTGAAAAAGCACCAGTTTGTTCATTAGCCATCAATAAAGCTTGTTCTTTTATAATCCTATCATTTTCTAATTTATCAATTCGGAACGGACCAAAAGGATTATCTAATCCCATTTTGCTCACTTCATCAATTGGTAAATGTTTGCCTTGTTCAACGTAATCTATGAGTAAATTGTTTTTAATAAAATGTCTTGTACTGTCATCAACTATTTGCGTCATGTGCGTATTGTGGAAATCAACTAATTCTTTCATTCCTCTTCTGGAATATGCAGTTCTACCCCAAGTAAGATTTCCATTAGTTCGTCGATTTGCTGCTACAAAATCTTCCCATGTTGGAACATTTGTTCCCATGTATTGTGTTTTTAAACGTTTTACAAATCCAGGATCAACACCTCTTTCATCTAGTTGTCTTAAAAGAGATTGCCATCTATCTACTGAAGTTGTTTTTAAAACACCAGAAGCTTCGGAAGCATTTTCAGTTAAGACCATGTAAATCTGAAATAAAGGATCATTGGGATCAATATTTGGTACAACAGTTTTCCAATCTTGCAATAAAGGAATTAGTTGATCACTCGGCATGTGTTGTAAATGTTCAGGTGCTAAATGTAATTGATTTTGTGTTGCAATAAAATTAAGACCTTGATCATCAATTGCTCTTTCAAAATTACCAAGAACTTGAGAAGGCATTGCTTCAGAAGCTGGTACTACATCAAAAGCTCCGGAAATACTAACTCTTGTACCTTCTGCTTGTTGGCCAAGATATGGACTCATTGTTGTTGAAGAACCAACTTTATCCATAACAACTTTTGCATATGCCCCAACAAAAAGTTCAGAACTTTTAACAATTTCTGGAGTTACTCCACCAATCATCATTCTGCGTGCAGATGTTTTTCCACCAAGAGCAAGAGTTTGTATCATGCTCCTACCTCTTATTTGTGCATTTGCTAACGAATATGTATCGGTCAAATTATCTGCAGCACCCAACATCCAATTATAAAGAGGATGAGCCGTAACATTATCTGGAAGAGCTAGACCACGTTCTAAAACGTTTCTTATGCTTGCTGTTGCATCTAAAAGAAAATACTGTGCAGCATTTCCTTGCATACGAGCCAATCGATGTTCAATCGGCCTCATCCATGCCATGATGCCGTATTGTTCTGCTACGGCCTTTTGTTCTAAAACCGTGAGAGCCCTTCCAGATTGTTTTATTTCTGGAAGACTTTCGTAAAGTTTACCTCTAGCAATACTACGACCAGCATACTCTTGCGTAATATGTCCAATACCACTACGGGACACCCAGCCTATAAAGTCCTCTCCAGCGTTACGAGGAATAAAACCAAATTTTAAAAGAACAGAAGGCTTCCAAAATCTATTTTGAAAAGCGGAAATAGTGTGATGTTCTGGAATCCGACCAAGATGCCTTAAAACAGTGTCTGCTTCAACTGCTTTAGCAATTTCATGCAATTCTGGAACAACAACCCTGACAGCAGTATTAGAGTCCTGCAAGATTGTAACTGGGATCAAACCATCAACACCATTAGGTCCCAATTCATATGTTTGTTTAATTTTGAAAAGAATTTCATCTGCAAATTTTGCTCCAGCTTCAGAAGAAGTCAATCCAGAAGCATTAAACATTGTTGCATAAAAAGAATCTATTGCTTTTAATTTTGCACCAATACCCTCGGCACCATTAATGGCAGAAATCCAAATATCTCGCACATACTTTGGCACATTACTAACAGTAAACATGTTTACCATTTTTTCAATATCGTCATAAGAATTTAATGCTGCTGATTTGCCAGACAGAGGTAACTTCATACCTTCCCACATTGTAGCAAAAGTTTTTGCACCTGGAATTTTGGCAAATCTTTCACCAGCTTCAAATGCTCTTTTATTTAAAGCATTGCCCAATTTCAATTGGTCAAGATTGGATAACGAGTCTAATGTTGCAGAATCCATCAACTCATCAATTTGTGCAGTAGTTAAGAATTTTTTGTTAGCAGCTAATTTAACACCACCAAGAAAATCAGCCATTTGTCCAGTTAAATTTTCTTTTACAAAGAGTTGATATTTATTAATTCCTTTAAGATAAGTTGCATCTCTGCTTCCATGAACAATACCTTTACCCTGCATAATCATTTTAAGATGATTTTCGCCAGTAACCCATTCAACAAAATTGTCTGCTGTTGCTGTGTCAATTCCTTGTGTGCGCATCCATCCCTTATATGGTTCCACAACATCTTTCATCCAAGGAACAAAACGATCCATTAAAGCTTTATCACCAGTATTTACTGATTTAGCAAAAATTTCATAACTACGTCTAATTTCTGGCAGTTCAGCAATCTTACTAAATCTACTCAGCAAATTAACTTCATCAGTTAATGCTATTCCTTTGCGTAATAATTGAGTTGACTTATAGCTTGCTGAAGCGGCCATAAATGGATCAAATACAAACCAAGAGGCGGCATCAATACTTCCTGAAACAAATCTATAAGCACTGCCACTTTGATCTAGTTGTAATAAACCAGCTACATCACGTCCTAAACTAATTTTACTCTTTGATAAAACATCAACAGCATCAAGAAAAATTGGGTTTTGCAACAAGGAAGTCATTGTTGTAATTAATTCTTGATTTGCAGTTGTACCCGGATCTGATAATTCGTTGGCAATATTTGTTACGATTTCTACTGCACTTTCTTTACCCTCAGCAACATCCTTCGCAATACTCAACAAATCAAACTCATCATATTGTAAAGCAACTTTTTGAGCTAAATTAGTCAACCTATTATCTTGAAGTATATTTTGCGCATTTTTAATTCCACTTTTTAAAAAGAATTTATCGCCCTCATGAGCATCACTAAAAGTTTGCCACCAATCATCAGCATTACCAGTTACAACTTGTTTAACTGCAACAGCAGCATTTGCAGCAGCCAATGCTTCAAGACCCACTACAGCAACAGTTCTTGCTGTAGCAACTCCTCGCAATAGCGATGCAACGGTCAGACCTGCACCTACGCTAGTACCACCAGTAACAGGGGCAGCAAGAGCACCTCCGACAACAACTGCGGCTGTAGCAAGGCCAAGACCAATATCTAAAGCAGATTGATTACGCGCTGTACGATATAACCAACCTGGTACATTGCTAACTTCTTCTACTCCTTTAAATACTCCTTTAACTGCTCCAGTAACACCAGGAATTGAACCGAGGCCACCAGCAACCCATCCAATAGGTTTTGTTACTAAACCAAATGCATCTCCCCAAAAACCATCATTATCAGTTTTATCAGCCTTTGGTTTTTCATAACCTTGTTGATCTAAGGCTTGTTGCTGTGTCGGAGTTAAATTAGAATAAATAGATCTTTGAATTGAAGGATCGTAATTTTTTATTTGACTCATTAAAGTATCTGCAGTAATAGCACCATAAATTGCACCGGAGTTTTTATATATCTCCATGTCACTCATATCGGATTGTGCCATTTGCATAACAGCATTCATGTCATTTGCCATGTAAGGGTTATTGTTTACAATAGAACGTACGCGAAAACCTAAAGAATTGTCAGATCTATATTGATTTAAAATGCCTGTAACAGCAGATCTATCTATTTCAAACTGATCAATACCTGTAGCCAATTTTACATCCTCGACTTATCGGCTAAATACGCATAGATTGAATCACCAGTTTTAGCACTCAGTTCACGCATAATTGCACCAAGTTTATTATTGCGTTGTTGTATGGTTGGTTGAGTATCAAAAGGAACATCTGGTTGATCATCTGGTGCAAACAAAACTCCACCTTGTCCTTGAAGTTGACTTTTCATAGTAGCCAAATCCATAGGTGGTTTTGGTTGTGCATCATCTTGAGGCACATCAACTTGTGCAGGAGCTGCTCCACCACTAGGTGCGGTTGGTGAATTTGCTACCATATTTGGTGCAGGTAAGGATTGTTGCAATTGTTTTTGAACAAGACCTTCTCCATAAGTTTGTCCTTTAATTGCTTCAATTTTTTGTGCAGGTTGATTGCTTAAAGTTTTTTTAGCCCTAGGCATTTGGCGCTCCTCCACCTTGTTGCAAAGCCTGTAGTAATGCTGCTATTTTTTCTTTTCCTTGAGGTTCGCTTGGTGCTCCTTGTGCTTGTGGTCCACCCTGCATTGCCATCATTTGCTCAGGAGGGCCAGCCATACCTGGCATTGTTTCAGGTGGCGCAACCATACCTTCTGGAGCTGCTGGTGCTTCAGATGCTTGACGCTTACGCATCTCATCATCAGCCAAAGCGACTGCATCAAAAATATCTTTGCCATCATTCAAATGCTTTTTAATCATTGTCGAAACAATAAGTGGCAAAGCCCCACTAACCAATTTCTGCAAAACACTTGATCGCAAGGCTTCATCAAAATCTTCATCCTGCACCAAACGCTCTTCGGCTTCAGGATCATCAATGTATGGATGCATAGCCCTAAAGGTTCTGCCCGATATAGCCTTGGCTCCACGCAAAGAACCTAGAATCTGAGTCTGTTGTGCTACATCTGCCCCAGGCAAATTGTAAGAAACGGTATTATCAAGAATTTCTATGTGTTCTTGTGGCGTAAATTGTACAATACCCTTGTCTCCAGGCCATCCAGAATACATTGAGTATTTCTTATCTGGCCAATACGCCTTGTACGTTGCAAGGATTGCTTTATTAAGATGAGGAATCCAGGCTTCGCTGATTTCATGTAGTTCTTGAATACGAGGATCAACTGCCATGCCAGCCATGGCATCCATACCACGACCAGTACGTAAAGAACCGAAAGTTTCACCACCAAACGCTGGTACCAATCCTGACGATACACGGAAGTTTCTTTCAAGGCGGTCAATGGTTTGTGTGGTCCGTTGGTCAGGGGTAGAACGCATCTGCCCAATTGATTCAACGTCTTGAAGTAAGTTAATTTCACCTTCGCGTCCATCCTTCCATGCTCCTCCAATAATACGAGGCATACCGCCCGAACGACCAATGGCATACATATCTGGCCAGATAGCCTTTTCCTGTGCCAAAATATCTAAAGCCATTAATCGTGCTTGTAGGTCAACATTGCCTAGCATTGATCCAATTCGAGATGAAATACGACCCAAACTGACGTTATGAGGCACAATTCCCGGACACATACCAATGCGGTTGGGATAACTTGGGGATAACTGCCTAAAAGGTTGCACCCATTGTCGTTCATTAGACATACGGCGATCATCGTAAACTGGTCCGATAATGCCAAAGATTGTTTGATCTAGGTCATACCATTCAACACAATCCCATAGTTCTCGGCTGTCATTCTTGTGGATTGGTCCACCAAGTTCTTGATGAGATAAAGGATAGGTTCGGCGCAAGTACTCAGCAGAGTGCCTAGTAACAAATGCCACATACTCAGGGGGTCTTAGTTCCTCGTTAGCCGTTGGTTCAACATAGGTTCCGAGAGGATCTCTGATCTCAATACGAGGTAAACCGTTATTAAAATCAGGTAGAACCACCAAACTACAGGTGTGATATGCCGCAAGTTGGCGATAATAACGCCTACGGCCCAGATTCCACTTGGAATTGTCGTAAGTCGCTGCCACAATCTTCCTACGAATGTCGGAATACTCACGTGATCGTCGACCAGTATCTTTTCTAGGGTCAATAGCAGGGAAGATGTTAGTTGGGCGCACAGAAGCGGCGCGCATAGCCATACTGTCCACGGCTTCTGCAATCAAAGCAGGAGTTAACGGTGGCAAATTGGGTTCTTTATCGATATCTGGCATTGGCAAAATCCAATCACCGTCATATCGATCTAAAATATCCTTCATGCGACTCAAAACAGGCCCCTGTTGGACCTGCATATCCTTAACCAGCCTCACGATATCTTCAAATGACCTCAAAATCTTGCTCCTAATGGAATAACGAGTCCAGTTTTAGTACCGGACCAGGGGATACCTTTTATTCTCCATGCATTTTCACCTAAATTGTCTAACGGTTGTTTCCATCTTTGTCTCCAAAGAATCCAAACGAACCATAAAGCCATAACTCTGTCTTGTCTTAACTTGCTTCCTCTAGCTCCTGGCCTCCAAGCCTTCAGTTGTTTAATTAATTCTCCAATTTCTTGTCTTGTATAGTCATCTGCAGCCCACGGTAGCACAATTTCTCCGCGCATGAAGGATTCACACATAGATGGTACACCAACATTTTCATCATATTTGTTCCAACCAGTAATATGTTCACGCATTGCGAATCCATAATGCTGTTGCATTTCTAATAAGCGTTCATCTCGCGCTAATCCAGCTTGAAAGTTCTTTGTTTCAATAACTACATCAGTTACACGGCCCGTGATGTTACAAGATTGGATAACACTGTCCAAAGCCTGCATGATCTGCTCGTTTTGTCTAAATCCTGTATCTTCACGTATTCTTCGGATCACTAACTGCCCACTAGGGCTAACTTCGCAGGCAATCACACAGTTTTGTGAACCTAACGCTGGATCTAGCCCTATATAAACCACATTGTCTGTTGGAACAGGGTGACTCAAAGAAATAAGTGGATTAAGACAACCATCAATCATCTCATCAGTAAATGTCCTGTTGGCAGACGACGATCCAGGGTTCTGCATGTAGTTTCTGTCCCAAGCATCCTGACCAACCTTTCTTTTCTGCCTATCAAGCATTTCAAGGGTGTAACGCTCAGGCCAAAGCGGTGTCTGTATACCAGTTTCAAAGTCGGTCATGATTGCTTTGAATTTAATAACCTTAAGAATGCCATCTAGTTCGGAGTCATTGGCTAATCGGCTATAGATATCATCATCACCGACGCGCGTACCAGCAATTGTTGTAATTCCATGCTCACCAGGACGAGTTAAAGCATCCTGCCTCAACCATTCTTCAATCTTATTAGTTTGTCCAGAAGTTTTGACTGACTGCATGTCGTCAATATGAAGATGGTCTGTTCGGGTGGAAACAATTGACGAACCTACACCCAATGCCATCATAGTGTAGTCACGCTCGTCGTGTTGAGCTTTTTTCCACACGTTAAAATAGTCAGCACCCCAAGGCTGACTTACTTTTGCACCCACACCTACTGGTGGACGAAACGGACCCCACCGTTCAACATACTTGGGGAATGGGCCATTAGGTTCCATTCGGTTTTTGATTCGACCAATAATCTTTCGTGCAATAGATTGATTTTCGGATGCAACGGTTTGTCGCCTATTAGGATTTAAAGCAATCTGTTGGCACACATAGTTTTCAAAGGTTGTTGTTTTACCATGCTCTGGTGGCCACAACGCCATTAAAATATTTCCTGGTGGTAAAGATTCCAACTCTTGTAAAAAAACTAATTGGAACCAAGAAAAATCCATATCAAAATATTCTTTACCAAATGAAGCATGTGTGCCGTTGTATTCGCCAGGGACTTGATCTTCTTTGGCACGAACACGATCAATCTCGGCAGCAAACTTTTTATCTCGTTTACGCCATTGCCGATACGCTTCGTATGTAACACCAATTATTTTTAGAGAGTCTTGTAGCGACGTACCGCATTCAGTTAGTTGAATAAACTGTTGCTGTCTTTGAACGGCTCTTGAATGATTAGCGTTAGCGGCTAAATTTTTCTTAATCTCCGGCAACAGGTTCAACTACTTCTGCTTTGGCTTCTCCTACAATAGAAATCTCCTGCAAGATCGCTTGTAGTACCGCAATTTGTTGAGCTTGGTTTGCAATTTGCGTTGATAGGTTTTCAATTACTTTATTAAAGTCTACTTGATTATTCATTTGCCCTCCTAGGGTTTATTGGTTTGCTTCTAATTGAGAAATTCGTGCATCTAACTCTTTTATGCCAGCCGTGAGTAAGCCTACCATTGTTGACATATCTATCATTTGTGGCATAATTTCACCGTCCGCAGTAACAGCATCTTTTATACCACTAGCAGCATATGAAATAACTTCCTGCACCTCATGCGCTAAGAAGCCATCATAAACAATATCATTATTTGGGTCTTTAAATTGAAAACTAACGGGTCGCAGTCGCCTAATGCGCTCAATTGCGTCGTTAATTTCGGTAATGTTTTCTTTTAGGCGATAGTCGGATGATGTAGTGTAAGCAGTCGTATTGATTGCGTTAGAACGAATATCTCCAGATACAGTACCTCCCGCCATAAATGTTGCATGAGCGTTTGGCGTAAAACCTGAAGGTCCTGTTGAACCATTTGACAACCAACCCATACCTACGCCATACGCGCAGTATGTTCTTAGATTTCCATATGCTGTATAACCCCAGTTAGTGGTTGAGTCTAAAGCACTAGCACTAAGTTTTACATAGTTATTTTGGTGATTTGAAGCAGTACCCGTAAGACTTGGCGCTGTAATTGCACCTGTAACAGTCAAGGTTCCATTTTGTGTTGCAGTTCCATTGCCAACTTGTAAAGTACTACTGTGGTTTCCCCCAATATCTACACTACCAGCAGTAGTTGAACGCAAATATATTGATACATCACCAATAGAATTGCCAAGCAATAAATAACCTTTATTTCCTTCCACACTAGAATAAACAGTGGCAGCGCCAAGGTCGCCAATAGTTAACGATGACGATGAAGGGCCATCAACAGTTAATCCAGTCAAAGTACCTACAGAAGTAATAGTCGTTGCTGCCGCAGGCAGTCGGGCGTTATTTAAAGTACCTGAAGTTAAAAGGCTTGCATCAGTTGTTGCAGGTCCTGCAGGCCCTGTTGCACCAGTCGCACCTGTTGGTCCTGTAGGCCCTATTGGTCCTGTTGCACCCGTTAAACCTGTTGCACCAGTTGCTCCAGTAATACCCTGAATACCTTGAATTCCAGTAGCGCCAGTAGCGCCTGTTGCACCTGTAGCACCTATAGGTCCCGTAGCACCAGTTTGTAAAACAAAATCAAAAACAGCGGCACTTGATGATCCACTATTTGTTACTGCGGCTGTTCCCGCAGTAACAGTTCCAACTGCAATTGTTGCTGCTAAACCATTAGTTCCATTGGTTCCATTAGTACCATTGGTTCCTGCTGAACCCGTTGCGCCTGTAGGACCAGCAACGCCAGTTGCACCCGCAGAGCCAGTAGGTCCAGTAGGGCCAGTAAGTCCCGTAGGACCCGTTGCGCCTGTAGTTCCAGTTATACCTTGAATACCTTGAGCGCCGGTGGAACCCGTTGCTCCCACTGCTCCCGTTGCTCCCGTAGGTCCTGTAAGACCAGTCGCTCCAGTTGAACCAGTTGCACCAGTAATACCTTGTATTCCTTGGGGACCCGTTGCGCCTGTTGCGCCCGTGGCTCCAATTGCTCCATCAAGACCTCGTGAACCATGTTCTAAAACAATGGTCGCATCATTTGTCTCAACAGTAGATCCACCACCGTTATCTAAAGTGACACTGTAAACAATTGTATTTTCGTTATTAGAAGAATATAAATTAGTTGATTCAGACACGACTAATATCTGCCTCTACCTCGGCTTCACCTTGAAATCGAGTGTGGATAGAGCCATCAGAATAAGTACGTTGCACGTCATAGTAATAAACGCCTACATCAATAGCGGCTGTTTGTGTGGCAGTCAAACTAAATTGCCATGCACCGTTCAGCGCACTTGTAATTGCGGTAGTAAAAGTAGCCACAACAGTAGTAGATTCAGAATCTGAACGCATCTGGATTAGAAAAGTATTACCTGTAAGATCAGAAAGAGTACCGTCGTCATTGTATTCGACAACCGAATGCACATATGTATCCCCACGCCTAATGCGAATTTTTCTTTTAGGAATACGGGCCATTATTATCCTTCAACTATTCTGTGCAGTTTCCACACCATGGGCAATATATCACACCAATAATGTTTTGTCTCAACATATCATGAACCTGAGAGCTATTGCTATCATGCTCGCGCTTGCCTCGTTTAAAAGTAAAAGGCGAAGCCTGCGCTCCTTCAATATACGCAACCAAACAGATATTTTCCAAAATAATTGCAGAGGAAGGAGTCATAAGAAATCATACATGGTACGCTCATCAAACCGACCCTAAAGAAAAAATTTTTAGATCGTCGTATATCCCCAATTGATCACCGTCAGGGAGTAATTGAGACTTCCAACAGACCCGCCCTGATGCACAGGGAGCTGGGATGACACACCGAGAGGTGGGTAGGCGGCGATCCAACGAGATGGCCGAGCAGCGTCCAAACGGCACAAATGAATATGGTTTCTCCGTCCTGCAATTCCCGGCTTCCACAACAGATATGTTGAAATAGTGGGGGGATAAACCCCTACCGACAACAAGCCCCAGCACCGGCCAATCGACAACCACAAAAACAAAGAGATAGATAAAGTAAACGTCACTGTCACAACTAGAAAAAACTAGACAGGACGGATATATATGTATTGGGGTGGTGGCACATCGTATTATAAGAATACCTGCCAAACCCAATCCAAGGAGGACGCTTGGATAGGGCATTGGCTTCTGCTAACACACACAGCGGACTGTGCTCACGCGCAAGTAAGTCGTCAACTACCCAACAAACATCACTATCAGCACACAACCAGCCAGCCTAGGGCTACTCTCTTGACCGTTGGTCATAGCCTGACAAACAATGACTGTACGGTTACTCTGCTTGAACAGGGCAATTGTCATTGTCCCTTCGCACTATCGTACTCAGTACCTTGCGCCCACCTTTGGGTGGGCTTTACCCTATCGCTCGCTTCAGGCTCGCTCTATTCCCGACGCAATATCGGTACGCTTCGCTACCTCTTTGCGCCCTTTTTTTCATTTTTTTTCGGCGCTGCGCGCCTCTTGTTCGCCAACTTCGTGGCTCACTATCACTCGCCCCCCTGCGGGGCTCGTGAAGGTCAAGGGCTGATGCTCGCCCCCTGCGGGCTCGCAGGTCAAGGGCGCACGGCTCGCCACCTTCGGTGTGCTCGCTTATTCGGGCTCGCCCCTTGTGGGGGGCTCGCATTGTAAGGGCTCAAGCAGTATCAAGTTGACTATCACTATCACCCCAAAGGTCAAGTTCAAGGTCAAGTTACTAAGGTCAATATCTTTACCAATTTTTTGGGTGCGGTTCGAGCCAGCAAGCTGTCTCGCCCACGCCGACCCGAGCCAACAAGTTGTCTCGTGCCGAACGCAAGGGCTTGTCCAAGGGTACGGCCTGAAGCCGCACCCCAGGACGCATCTACGGAGAAGGTCGCTCCGTTTCCGCAGGTCAAGCCCAAAACGGCTATCAAGGCACTTTTTAGGACATCTGTTGAACCAATATCTGCGACAAACCTGTGTCCAAAAAGTTGCCTTGCCTCTGCCCAATCTGCGGTCGGTACCGGAACCCCACCGGTACGCTTCCTCGCAGATTTATGGTCAGAGAAATTGGTGTGCCCGCCTTTCGCTTCGGGAAACAGGGTCGCCTTCGGCATAGACCTAGCGTGGAGCATTATTTTTTTCCTTAGAGCCGCGCCTGTGGCGCAGGAAAAAACCACGCAAGCGTTATAACGCCCACGCATCACTATCATCTGATTTCTGAACGGAAAAGATTGTTCAGAAATCTCTAAGGTAGAAACGGTCTATCCTGTTTCCTGCGAAAGTTACGGTCGCCCAAGGGCTCCCTCACCCCCTAAAGGGGGGCTGGGCTGAACCACTAACTTACGGCATTCTCGTCACTGCGCCCCTCATCTCCCCAAGAACAGGGGAGGGGCGCACTTTTGTGAAAGGGGCGCAAGCGACTAAACGTCGCCCGCCCAACCGCACTTTCCCAAAAGGTTTGTTCCTCGTGGGGGGCATAAGCAAGCGATTTGCCCTTTCCCCAGCGGAAAGGCACCGCAGGGGAAAGTAATGAGGGGGCAAAGTTTCCCGATATATGAAAACCCATTTTTTTGTTATTATTTCGGAGGAAAAGATTTCCGAAATAATTGGACGGGTCACCCCCTCAATCAAATCGTCCTCCCTTGGCGGTCGTTTCTGTAATGGAAATAGGTCCCCCCCAGAGGGGCCCCCCCATTTCTCAAACAGAAACTGACCTGAGTGAGGACTGAAGCCCCCCCCCTTCTTGGCGGGGGTCTATGGAAAGTTCCCGCCAACGAATTTGCTCACGAAAGGATTTTTACCACACTCACTATCACTTTCGAAGGGCACGAAAGAGTGAGTATGCCAAAAAACCTTTCTACCAAATTAGTTGCCTGTTTCTGTACGCCTTGTGGGTCCTCCCTAAAGGGACCCCCCCACAATGCAACAGAAACCGAAACTTCCTCATAGCCCGAACGAGGGCACTACGGCAGTCGCCGCAGTCCCAGCCCTCGGCACTTCGTTGCCCGCCAATTCACCCAAAGGGTTGCCACCCGCCGACAGGCGGCGGGTGTCTTATTTACTGGAGGAAAACCGTGAAAACGAACCTAGAAAAAAAGAGTTGGATGGCAAAGTGGACAGACTGGGTGACGCGCTATTGCGAATGCCCAGCATTCGCTAACTACTACGAACTGATGTTAGCCGAAACAGAAGTTCGTGCTTATTACAGTTGGTGCGATTGCGTAATGTGCCAGACAGGGTTCGGCGGTATGACCCCGTTCCACGACGAGACAGCAACGCAAATCATCCTAACGCTCATCTCAGATGAAGCAACTCGTGTATATCACGAAACACGAGAACTAACACCGTACACAAACATCATCATCTTTATAGATGAAACAACTCAAATAACAGGGAGGTCATCGTGGAGTTTCACGAACTGAAAGAAAAAGATTTCGGATTCACTATCTCGGCAGAACAGGAGTACCTGCTGAGTGTTGAGTCCGAGGAACAGACCAGCACTAGCAACGCTGGCAGATGCGAGATTGTCACAATCCGCGTCTATCCAAACGGCGAGCAGATTCACTCATCACGGGTAATCATCTCATCTAATCCATCATTACACACCCAGCCAATCATCATCTACATAAAAGGAGCCAGCAAATGAAAGCCAAATCAACCACCTCAACAAAGAAAGGGGCATCCGAAATGGACACCTCAGAACGAAACGAACAGAGCATAGCAGACGGGGCTCAAATCCTCAAAGACGCACGCGCCTTGATGAATCCCGACCAACTGACAGGCGAACGACAGGACACGGAACTCGTGGATGCCCTCGGAACTATCGCCCACTACACGGCGCGACCCGCCTTGACACCAGAAGCCATCGCGCTTCATATCCTCAAAGGTACCGCCGAAAAGACTGGCGTTACCTTCTCGGACAACGACCTCAAGAACAAAGCGACTTCGGTGAGAAACCACCTCACCTCACTCGCTCAGGCTTGGCATCGTAACCACGACGCTCGCATCGTCACCACCTCATCTGCCAACTATCCGCAGGCGTGGTTCGTGCTCAGCGAGGATGGAGACTACGCAGACCTCGGAGCCGACCGAGCCGTGATGGTTGAATTGCCACCATCGGCATCTCGTTCACTATCAGGCAACTTCGCCCTTCTCCGCTATCAGGCAGACGGAGGGATGGCAGTCAGCACCCGTCGGGGCGTGGCGACCAAAAAGACTTGGGAAATCAAGTCGGAGATGAAGGAAGGCGTAAGCACAGGTCGGCAGTTTGTGAATACCTTCACTATGCCTCAGCAGTGCTTGGTCGGTATCATCAACTCCTATCAAACGCTTGAGGAAGCCATAGACTGCCTTGACGAACTGAACAACGCCCTAGGTGTCGTTCGTCGCATCTGTAAGGAAGTCAAGACGGCTCAAAGCGACGACCCAGCGTGGGAGAAAGAGGCTCTCGCAAACGACGCACTTGACACACTGCTCAAGGAGCGAGCCACGAAAGCACCTGCCGAAGCAGACTTCTGAGGCTAGGAACGAGGCAGGTGAGACCGACAAACCCCCGTCGGTCTTGCCTGCCTTATTCCGTTTCAGAATTGTCACTGCTCTCGTCGGTGTAGGGCAAAACCGCGGGGCTCTGCCCCACACCCCGCTGGGACACCCAGACCCGTATCAAGTGCTACATCGAGGCCACCGGGCCATCGATAACTTTGCGTCGCCCCTTCGGGAGTTCACTATCACATGAATAATAGGTTGCATCACTATCAGACGGAAACATATGAACAAGCACATAAAACATTGTTGGGATTGTCAAACACCAATCCTAATCATGGAACCATCAGACCATGACTACCACTTATGTAACCGTTGTGAACACCAATGGATACAAAATGACACTTTGGCACAGACCCTGGAGGAACACAAATGCTCACCATCGTAACTATCTTTTTATTCTGCTTATCGTTCTATTTCTTCATCTGTCTGATAGTCATTCAGTTCAATCGTGAACAAGAAACACATTGCTTCGTGTGTGATGACATCATCAATTGGAATGAAGATGGTGGACACATATACGCCGATGGTTCAACAATGTGTCCATGGTGTGAATACAAGTACGAGGAGCAAGATGTATGAAACAATCACATCGAATTCTCGGAGCAATCGCAATGCTCGCCTTCTTCATATATGTATACGGTTACAAAAACCAATATGTAGAAGCTAAATTGCCTAACGAACCTATGTGGATACAAATGGTATTCGCTACAGGAACAACAGTAATTATTTTACGTCTAATAAAAATCATCAGAAGTTACGACTAAGGAGAAATCAAATGAGTTTCAAAATGCTAGACAATCCAGCGTACTGTGACATTCAAAAGTACATCGAAGAATTGAACACAACATGGACCCATTTACAAGTGTTGATGGGTAACGCACCTATCAGCAGAAATCCATTCAGCCGCACGAACAAGTTAATCAGATTTCAAAAGTTTCAATGCAAAATGATTGACAAAAAAGTTAATGGTTTATGTGAGTTGCTTTACCAGTTGCAACAAGCATGGGAAGCAACCGACACCATCTGGTAGTAGCACAACAACTTGGAGGACATCACATGACTGATAACTACATCTATTCATTTGTTACCTACATGGACAATGACACAATGGAAAAAGAATTCATTGAGTACTGCCAAGAATGTTGGTATCTATATAACACCGGCTCATTACTCTTGGGCCTGTACGGATGGGATGAAATAATTATCCCAGTCAAGCAGGACATTGTATGTGACGGTTGCGGTATCACAGTCTCACCCAATCTAGTAACAGCATAACAACAACACGGAGGAAATATGAATATCAAAGTATCAAGAGTTGCCCTCATAAAGGCAATTGAAGCAAGGCTTATTGTTCTTAACGGAATTGCAGAAGGTAATAAAAAGATTCGTACCAAAAATACCAACGCATTGAAAGCTCACGAACAAGCCATTGTTGCAAGTCTCAAGAACGGCAGGTCAAGTGTGCTGAGCGTATCGCACAGTCGTTATAACCATCCGGGCACAGCGGAAATTACGATTATCTTAGAAGCCAAACTCCTTGCAAGACCAGACGATATTGAACTTGATTATGAAGATAATTACGGCAAGAACGCATTAGAAGCAAGTCTCAAAATGTTGAAGCTTTCAACACAAGACGACGTGCCAGCATCAGCATCCAAAAACATCATGAACTACCTGTAGGAGGGTAAAATGGAAACAGCAACATTCAAACAAGTATTCGATAACTACGATACACATTACAAGTCAGTTGATAACGATTGGAATCCAGACGAAGCAAGTTGCTACACACTTATCAATGACCAGTGGGCGTTGGTTGACACCGAAGCCAATCCATATGAATTGATGGAGCAGTTCGTCTATCACGGCTTTGATGGCACATCAGCAATGACGATGCATGGTTGGGCCGCACCATTGTCAACAGATGATGACCTCAATGAGGTAAGACCATCACAACATATAGCACGACGACGATGCCGTATTCATATCATTATGTGCAATAAATATTGGCAATGCGCAGTTGCATTCTCTGATATGCCAGATGAATTAGACCATATGGGTGAACAAGGTGTTGGAGGCGTTGCAGACGCTATTGCTGAATACCTAGACGAACTAGAAATCAGTCGTGAAATTGACCAACTCAATCAGAGTCTGTAAATCAGAATCACTATCACAAGGAGAATCCAATGTACGAAGAACTATTATCCAGGTCACTACCTGACCATCTTGATGAATGGAACGACCAAATCCACTGGTTCAACGACTTCACAGATGAATTGAAAAAAGCCGTCCAGTATTCACAAGAACAACTGGATATTTCATTACGAGAAACAGCATCGTCAAAGAAAATGCATCGTAAAGATATTGCACTTATCAGCGAAACATTTATCAACGAAGCAAATGAGCGTGGATATTGTGAAGCATATGATGAAGTAATTGATAAACTCAATAGAGAGTTGCATTGCGAACTTCAGACTCGTGAGCAAGAATATCAGATCACAGCAAAGTACATGGTCACAGTCACATATATGACGACCGCAAAATGTCTAAGTGATGCAGAAGAAACTGCCAACGAGATGGAATTGCACGACTATGCATCACGCGTAAGTGATTTCTATGACATTGAAGAGCATGATACATCAGTCCGTTTAGCGGATTGACCTACAAGGAGAAATAATGACAAAGCAATATTCAGCACCAAACAACACCAAGAATTCTACTATGGCCATGGCCGTATTAGACCAAATCAATGATGCTGTCAGCACATGGCAAATTGGCACAATGTCATTCAGCGATAGTTATCTAAGTAGTAGCGGCATCATCTTGCAAGTCTCATCACCATCATGTGCTTCATGGGACAAAGACCGTCGCAATGAACTATTAGCATTCTGGCATGACATTCTCACTGATAACTTTCCATATAAATCAGGTGGCGATTTAGACGTTCGTTGGGCGTTTGGCAAATGCATCTGTGCGGAAGTTATTCACGGTAGATATGATGACCGACCAGTAGTAACAGTTCATCTCGGCTACCTCGAAATCAATGAACTTGAAGCTTGGGAACCAGGCACATATGACGAAGCCTTATATACCGCAGTTATTAATAACGCCACAAAGCTTATTCCAGTCAAAGATGATACCGAGTCTTGATCTACACAGATATTGCCCGGACATTACGCGACGCTAGAGCCTACGCATCATCAGTCAGCGACCTCATAATGATTGACACAATCACATCAATGTTGGCTGACACGTTGCATGAGTATGGCAACTTCAACGCAGAAAACTTCTATAAATACACACAGCATGGATACAACACATGCCCAACAGAAATGAGCACACATGAGTAACAACATTACAGTTGTCGGTAACTTAACCGATGATTGCCAGTTGAAATATACACAAGCAGGCGTAGCAATGACTTCAGGAAGCATTGCTTCTAACCGCAGATACCAAGTCAATGGTCAATGGGAAGAGACAACTTCTTTCTTCAACTTCACAGCATGGCGTGAGCTGGCAGAAAACATGGCCGCTACATTAACTAAGGGCACAAGAGTAACAGCAGTAGGCCGTATGGAGCAGAAGAAATGGGTCGATAAAGACGGCTCTAACCGTACATCATATGAGTTAATCATTGATGAGATTGGACCTTCGCTTCGTTGGGCAACTGCCGTAATCACTAAGATTGCTAGTAATAATTCCACCGGAAATGCGACAGTAGCAACAGCCAAAGCAGCATTCCCTAATGCTCAAGTTACAGAAGAAGATCCATTCTAAAAAAGGATTCATATTGAAAGATTACGACATTAATCATTTGATGTCTGACAATTCCAATATTCTTCATATCAAAGATCACCATGTATTTTTACAAGGTATCGAAAGTAAACCTATTGTTACATTGGGTTTACTTACTTATTTAGAGCATCCTGAATCAGGCATCAAATACAAACAAATATTCCTAATCGGCATTGAACAAGCAGCACATTTATGTGAGCTGATCTCAAGCCATTTACAATATTTAGGAGAAATGAATGACACATAATTTATTAGTGGATGTATATCTATATGACGATGATGTTGATATTGCAGAGCATCATTCTCTATGCCAGTGCATTGACTGTCGAGTATTCGATTCCGCATACGAAATCGACTCAGACGCGATAGTTAAATCATGGCGCGAGGACAACATCCACACGCACTCAATACCACATGAATTATCGGCATAGGAGACACAATGGTTAAGAAAGATCTATCAGATTTACAAACAGTACGGGAGTCATATGGCAAACAGCCAACCTCGGAACCGTTATATGTCAAAGCGTTAGCCGAAACTTGGTATCAAGAATATCAAGATAAAGGTGAGCACATGAAGGGAACCGCTATTGAAGGGTTGCCATATCGTGCATCATACACAGCATTTCGTTGTGATCGCCAGCTCGGTTACGCATTGCGCAATACGCCACGGCCTATCCCAAATATTGCTGACGCATATCGCATGAGTCTTGGCACATTGGTACATACTGGATTAGAACATGCTATTCAAACCGCATTTCCTAACGCCAAGTTTGAGGTTAAGGTAGATCTTAGATCAATCGGTATTCCTGGCTCTGCTCATGCAGATATTGTGACCTATCATCCCGACGGTAGCGTTGATGCTGTAGTGGAATTCAAGACCGTTAATGGTTTTGGTTTTAAGAGTATGGCCACAGACTTCAAAGGTCCGGCTCAAGGTCCACGATCTGGTCACGTATTGCAGGCTGCTTTAGTAGCGATGGCTCTAGATGCTGATCGTGTCGTGATTGCTTATCTAGCAATGGAGAATCTGTCACCAACTATGAAGTCATATGTCGCAGGTGACCTAGGTAGGTTTGCTGCCGAATGGCATTATGACCGTGACGAGTATGAAGCTAAGGCTTTAGGTGAGATTGATCGCATCAAGCATGTGATTGATCTAACTGAGTTGCCTGACTACATTATTCCCACGCAAGTTCATGATGATGCTATTCCGTTTGGTGCATACATCAATGATCCTTCTCGAGGACAATGGTTGCGGCTCAATGCAATTGACCCCAATTTGATTGAGGACACAGGCACAGTTTGGTTCTGTAACTATTGCGATTGGAAAGATCAATGCCTAACAGACAATGCAGTACCAGTCAATATAAAGGAACACTTCTGAGAGGGAACAATGGAGACAGATACAACCTATAACGGTTGGAAAAACTATGAGACATGGAATGTGATCTTATGGTTAGACAACGACGAAGGCTTATACAACCTTGTCAAATATTCAGACAGTAAATCATATGAAGATTTCGCACATGATTACTTGTTGGAATTCACACAAGCCACACCAGATCATGTCGCTTGGTTACATCACAGTCTAGATCATGACGCATTAAACGCTTACATAAGGGAGAATAATGGAACAGATAGTACTGAATGAGGTTATGCATGTTGCATTGAAGGACTTAGTTCCATCTGGCAATAACATACGAAGCACAATGAACGAAGGAAACATTGTTGATCTGATGCAATCAATTGCACAGGTTGGCTTGCTGAATCCGTTGATGGTTGTGCAGCACATAGATGACAGTAAGTTCACAGTTATTGCGGGCCATCGCAGACTTGAAGCTTTGACACGCTTGCACACAGGTGATTGGCTAGTACCAGTTATTGTTAGGTCAAACCTTGACGAAGCAGCAATAACACAAGTAATGCTGATTGAGAATCTTCAACGAGAGGATCTCTCACCGTTAGATGAGGCTAATGCATTTGAGCTTTTATATAACACAGGACTCAATCAAAGTGAGATTGCTCTCAAGGTAGGCAAGTCTCAAAGCTTTGTTTCGCAACGCCTCAATCTATTGTCATTACCTGATGAAGTTCTTTCATTACTGAGTACCAAAATTATTAAACTCTCAGATGCTATTCAAATGATTGGCATTAGTGATGTGTCATTAAAGCCCTTAATCAAAAAAGCATCAAAAATTGAAGCCGGCGAGTCAATTACCTTTAACTCATATGATATGGAATCGGCACGACGCAATGATCAAAGGTTGGAAGCAAAGAAGTTAGTTGATAATTTCAAATCGCTTTACACAGTTCTTGATGCAAGACCTGCTGATGATATCAATATGCTCAGGATCATGAAGCCAAGTGAACTTGATTCATATATGCCATCTGATGCTGACGTATTATACGAAACATACAGCGGTATCGCTGTTGCAGAATACAATGCAAAAACTGACGACATTGACCCTTGGGACCTTTACCATGCGGAACGCGACCGTATCAACGCAATCAATAGAGATCTTAAACTTAATTACAAGTTGGCCAGTTCAATGATTGTTAAAAGCATTATTACTGACAAGAAAAATAAAGCTCGTCAGCCAATGTTAAATCATTGCTTACTGAAATTAGTTGAGGAAACGTATGATGCAGTTTCAGATGTTGAATCGATACTCGGACTTGACTTCAAAGATGATGAAGATGCATGGCGTGATTGGTTGAGCGCAAGTCCGGACAATGTTATTCAAGCATTACTGGTATCTCTCTACGAAGCAAGAGAACTAGATGAATATATTAAACCTTTAGTTGCAGCAGCAGGGGTTGAGCCACCAACATATATAGCTATGCCTGAAGCACCACCAGATGATGATGATGATTTTGACGACGAAGATTATGAATAAAAACAACAAACAAGGAGAATACAATGGAAGTTAATTGGAGCACACCACCAGAAAGCTCTCGGTCCAATTCAAAGCCGTTCATTGAAGAATTGCAAAAGCGACCTAATGAGTGGGCCTTATGGAAAACAGCAACTTATGCTTCAAGTGGTTACGCATTCAAGAAGCGTTATCCAGGACTTGAGATTACCCTTCGCAATGCTGGCAAGAACGATAAGGGTACAAATCTGTATGACATTTATGTTATGTGGGCACCCAATGCAACTTGAGTTAGAGATCGTTACCGCTATCAATAGGGCAATACAACCAGATGCCCGGACACATGACCCAGCATCAAGCCACATAAATGTAAGGCGCATTAAGACCAATAAAGGGTTAGCTAAGTTGGTTCTAACTTCCATACAGGCCGCATATACAATAAAGAATGAACCCGTAAATGATGATGACTTGTTAGCACAGGCTGAGTTGCTTAGTGCTACACGTCAGCAACGAAATGTACTTGCAAAAGTAAGAGGAGTATTAGAAGCCAATGGTTATATTCAGCGTGTTCCTAGCAACGATCGTGTTTGCTATATACCTATCCAAAAAGATTAACGACTACTAAAAGGAAACATAAATGAGTTTATCATTAATACTTTATCCTAATGGCGAAGCCGAAAGAACATATTTATACGGTTACGAAGAATTGCAAAAAGCAGTTGGTGGTTTAATTGAATGTGTACCATCAGATGATCGAGTAACCATATGGTGTAATGAAGAAGGTAAATTAAACGGATTACCATTTAATCCTTATGCCACCGCTCAATGGGAAGAGTTTGATAAATACAAATGTATTGCCGCTGGAGATGTATTAGTTGGAACAATTGTGATACAAGGACCCACTAATGAAGAAGGTGAAGCAACTGATTGCCCATCATGGTTGTTTTATGAATACAACTTTGAATTAACAGGAGATTAAAATGCCAATGGATTATGATGCCTGGTTAGAAAAACCATATCAAGATGCTTGTAAAGAACAAGAAGATTTTGATGCAGCATGTGATGATTATAATGAGTCAGATCTTTACGATCAACACATGAAAGATTTCATCAAAGAATACCCTGATGAAGATGAAGATGGTTGGTTGAGTAGTGATAACTACGTCAGCGCTGTTGAAGAATTCATGGAGTCTCGAGATGAGTAACATCTTTAACGAAGCAGCAGAAAAATATAATGCATCGGATCTTTATGCAGAAGAATTGAAAGACTTTCTTGAAAAGTACCCTGATGAAGATGAAGATCTTTGGCTTAATAGTCGATGGTACATACTAGCAGTAAAAGCATATGCAGAATCTCAAGCTGATTATGGAGGGCCTTATGAGTAAACAAGTAGCATTTCCGATAGGATTAACAGTAGTTGAAGTAAGAGAAATGACGAAAGAAGAACTTGACTATGAAGCATGGGAAAGTTATCCATCTGATTTCACAGTAGTAATTGTTTTCAATGATGGTAGTAAAATCTATGCATCTTCCGATTGTGAAGGTAATGGACCGGGCGCATTGTTCGGAGTTACAAAGAAATATGAAGGCGTTATGGTATGCCCACTAAACCGAATCTAATATAGGAGAATATTATGAACACAAAAATGAATGGTTGCAGATGGACAATTGACGACACAGCTGATTTTAGCCCGTTTGAATTCTTGTTAACAACAGATAAACAACTATCCTTAATTCACGAATCGTTCCTAACATTGTCAATACAAGGATCAGTACCTTATGGAATCACATCAGGTGACTATGGTACTTGGGACACATACGAACCAGCAATTGCAGACGCAGAACATACATTCAACACAAACTTCTTTAACAACTTGGAGGCACTACTAAATGAGACCAATCCAACCATTAGCTAATATAGAAACACGAGCGCCAGAAGCTGGCCGTATTCGTCTTGGTGAAAAAACTGGCAAGGCAATGCGTTCACTTGACACATTTAGATTTACTTCACCTTATCGAGATTGCATTGAGGCTTTAGCAACACAGTATGGCGGTGCAGTAGTGCCGTGGAACGACCCAAAAGCTTCACCTAATCAACAATGGGAAGTCAAAAGCGCAAGTAATAGCATTGAAGTATTCCTACCACCCAACCCTGTATCAACATGGTATGAAATGTATGGCGGCTCAGGTCTATTGCGTCGTTGTGATGGCGAGACATGCTCGGTCCCACAACAGACCGGACCTAACAATTGGGAACCAGTTGACACACCATGTATCTGCGTAAGCAAAAACAACATGGAGTGCGCGCCACACACAAGATTGAAAGTGCTACTACCCAACATACCGTTTCGTGGTACGTGGAGATTAGAAACCAAAGGTTGGAATGCTCTAAAAGAATTGCCTGGTATGGCCGATCTGATCTCTCAGTTAAATTCTACTGGCAGTATGGTGCGTGTGGCTCTTGGCATTGAGAAGCGTTCGCAAATGCGACCATCAGGTAAAAGAAACTTCGTTATCCCTACCCTTACAATGCTTGATTCACCTAATCAAATCTTGGCAGGCAACGCACAAATTGCTGGTATTGGGATGACGGTCACACAAGTATCATTGCCTGAAGTCAAGCAAATAAGCGAAAACATTATTGATGCCGAGATCATTGAGATTGATCCTAGAGAAACCAATATCAGAGATTTAATTATTAAAGATGCTGAATATTTTGAATTGAATGGCCTGCAGTTGTGGGCAGCAATCGTTAGGCAAGTTGGTGGTAAGGAGTTTAATTTGACAGAACAGAACTATATAAGGCTAGAATCCGCACATCAGAAAATGATAGACGGACTAATAGCGCCTGTCGGAATTAACCCAGAAGGACTACCAATTTGGAAAACAACATAAGTTGGAGAGAACAAGCCCTATGTCGAGGTATGGATACTAATTTTTTCTTTCCAAAACTTGGTGTAAATGCAAAACAAGTACGTGAAATCAAGGCGATCTGCGCCAAATGCCCAGTTAAGGTAGAATGTTTAGACATTGCTCTTGAACAGGATATTGATAATCATGGATTTTTTGGCGGAACTTCACCTAACGAACGACGGATCATTAGAAGTGAAGCCAAACGCGCACGTAATAAAATTACCTTTACCAGCGCCGTATATGACTATGAACCAACGCAAGCATTGGACTTGGAATGCCAAAACCAAAAAGTCCTGGCGTGAAGCAACAGTCTACGCGTCCTGCAATTGGCGTGCAGGCTATGAACAGCGGAGATTATCGTCCAAAGCAGTCGTTAAATTTGTATTCCCGGTTACTTCTAACAGGCGTAGAGATCCACATAACTACTACCCAACAATTAAATCTATTGTTGATGGGCTAACGGACGCAAATCTTTGGCCTGATGACACATCAAAATACGTTGAAACTAGAGAACCCGTATTTGCTATCTGTCCAGAGGTATACATAATTATTGAGGAGATGTAATGCTAATACCAATTATTGATAAACATCCAGATGTGAAAGAGTGGACACAATGGCACACGGATCTGAAGAAATTGATCGACCTAGTACGAAGCGTTCAGTTGGACGACCGAGAAATACAACGAGCGAAACGCAAGTCTGGCAATGTAATGCCTGCGAAAATGGTATAATTACACACGTGGTTCTTAATGAACCCCCACGGTGCATAAAGCATACGCGTGGTGGACGAGAAATGATTCTTGTTCAAAACATAACCAACTGAAAGGCAGTTATGAAAAAGCTACTGAGTATTGTATTTGCGTTATCCGGATTGGGTATCTTTGCCCACACAACAACACCAACAGACAGCGTTAAACCAGAAGTAATAGAATTAACGCCCATAAGAAAAAAATTGACACCCATTTTAAGATCAACAATTGAAATTGAGGCCGCTCTAATCCCAAAATTCGACCCCGAAACTTGGAATATCGCCTATACAGCATATGTAGAAGAGCAACGAACCAAGTACGGACAATGCGGAGAATGGCATGACCTTGCGTTACAAGTCGGTTGGCCACCCGAAGAATGGCAGAACTTACAGAAAATAATTTTTCGTGAATCACGTTGCACGCCAGATGCTTGGAACGGTCATGATGCAGGTTTGACACAAATTAATCAGATCCATACTAAATGGCTAAATCAACTCGGGTTCTCACACCCTCAGGATATGTTTGACCCAAAGAAGAACTTGACATTTGCCTATCGTTTATGGTCTGGTTCGGGTTGGAAGCCATGGAGATTTTCCGATCCAAATCGGAAATAAGCTTGGCTAAAAGATCTTCATCTTTTACACCTCGGGGCGTGACCCTGACCAAATATCTGATGATGTCGGTAATTTGACTGATGGAACAATACATACTGCCTCCTGCGGCTCAATCTCGGTTAGGTCCACCACCTTTTTGACCATCGCATTAGGAATGTGGAGAATTGAGTCTACAGCATCGTAGTCAGATATGGATTGACCTATTGATAAATGTTTCTTTTTTCCACCACTTTTAAGATCTAAAAGGTATCCAACCGAATACACCACATAAGGATCTGGATCATCAATATCACAGAAATCTTGCCATGCATTCTGACCGGAATGAGCATCATGCCAAATTACTTTTACGATCTTCATTACCACTTTTCCTTCTTCCTATCCATACAGAATACGGGAGCCTGAATAGTAACACCATGCTCAGGAGTGATTATAGCAAGAGCCTGTTGCGGGATTTCGTGACCAAAGTTGTTAATCCAGGCATACTCGTCAAGCCCTTTTAGGCTTCCGTTCACAATAAGACCAGGTGTTTGAATCAATTGATGCCAATGGCCCATCCAAATGGTCTTAAAAGGCTGTCCAATGTCCAATGCCCTCTGAGTCTTACGAGTCCGTAACCGAGTGACAGCAGGGAATATACCGCCTACACCCCCACCACCATTAACCTGATCACCGTGGGTAAGCAAATGGCCCTGACCATAAATGGTGATATAAGCATCAGCGTTCTCGCCAACATCAAAAGTGACACGCTTATCAGCAACAAACGTTCGCTCAACCATCTTGGCAAGCAACCAGTCCATATTGGTCTTAGACCGCAACTTCATACGAGGCTTACGGGACAATCTCCCGTGATTACCAGGAACAGCAACCACATGCACCTTACCAAACTCAGCAGCAAGCACATTAACAACGACCGACAACTGTTCGGTCCAATGCAACACAGAGCCTAAAATCGTATCCGCATTCGTCTGAGCCAATTCCTCATGGATATCACCGCTAAAAGTGTCACCACCAAGCATGAGTAACACGCCATCATAAGTAACGCCCGATAAATACTGGCGAGCAAGCTTAATAGCGTTCTCACACCAAGCCTGCAAACGCATCTCAGCAATACGGCGGTCATACTTATTCAGTCCACCAACCTCTTCAGGCTGGACAACCTCATCAAAATGCATATCAGATAGTAATAACGCTAAAGTAGCGTGCTTTTTACGACCACTAGGCACAGACTCAAGCCACTTAGGAACGACAACCTTATCACTATCACATAATAAATCCAGACAGTCAATAGTTGTGTTTAAGCGTTCAATAGTCTCCAGTAGTCGTGAGTTGAGGTTATTCGACGCATCTCTTTGTCGCCTCAGTTTTATGACTTCGGATACTTCTTCAACGTTTTCAAGCATGTAAACCCTCCAAATAAGTTAAATAACTTTACATTATTAATAAGCAGATCGAGGTGCTTTACCTTTGGGCTTTGCTTTAGGTTGAGTAGGACCAGGATTGCCCGGATTAGTTCCTCTACCGCCACCTACAGATTTCTTAGGTGGGATTGGGCTTCTACCCAAAACATCAATCTTCTTAGCAGGAGTCTTTGGAGAACCTGGGCTTCTACCCAAAACATCTTTTGGACCGTACTTGGCCTTAAGATCATTTGCACGCTTACTAGATGTTTTAG
>Ga0209107_10000131_pt1 | contig 43687 bp, 86 predicted proteins | sample LakErihyJuly2011_2_FD_187460 | JGI IMG/M metagenome (GOLD analysis project Ga0209107, IMG submission 187460) | Freshwater microbial communities from dead zone in Lake Erie, Canada - CCB hypolimnion July 2011 (SPAdes) (version 2) | ecosystem: Environmental > Aquatic > Freshwater > Lentic >...
GAATCATAATATTCATCATCAATTTCATCAATAATTTCCATCGCTTCACCATCATCAATATTATCAATATTATCAATCCAAACATTAGATAAAGTAATCGGAACAATAGGTTCGGCGTTATAAAATGGTGTTGCGTAAAATTCAAAAGATACACCACCACCATTATTTTGAACAAAATGACCATTATTCCAAATCAACAACCCATCAAAATTATCATAAGATATCGAAAATTCTTTATACATAAAATTACCACCAGGTCTGTTATACATTTCTTTGTATAAATCCAATAGTAAATCATAAATTATCTCAATATTATCCACAGGATAGTCACTATATTTAGCCAATTTAATTATTGACATATGTAAAATCTTAGCAACTTGTTCTAAACCAAATTCATCAATTTTTTTACGTAAAGTTTCTTTTTTATTCATACAAATAAATATGTCACTAGTTAATTAGTTTCTCAGGATATTCGGACCCATTTATTCTATTAAAGTTACGTGACACACCAATCAAATCATATTCATCAAGGCATCTCCAAGAATTCGAATAGAGAATACGATTATATCCAATTTCAGACACTCTTTTGTTATATTCTAAGACTTCATCATCTATGATGAGAAATCGTCTGTAACCCTCTGATTTCATCTTCAGAACATATCCCGCTCTATCATCACAATCACCGATAGTTAGACCGTTAACAATAATCCCCCGACTAATTAGAAAATCTTTAAATTCATCAGGTCTATCTCTGTAACTTCTACCCCAAGTTGAAACAACACATATGTGAGCGTCAAACATTGAAATGATTGAGTTTAAGGTCTCGACGGCTTTGGGTACGAATGAATGTTTACCATCATCATCAAAGTCCCTTAATTTTAAATAGGACACCAACACACCGTCAATGTCCAAATAAACTATAAAAGGTTTTTCATCATTCATATCCTCTTTTTTGTATTTTTCTTGTAGTTCGTTGAAGTAGTCTTTTAATTCCTGAGTATGTTCTGTCTTGAGTTGTCTCCTCATTATATTCATAAGTTCAATCTCAACCTGTTTGTCAATCTCAGGGTCACCGTGTTTGTCCAACCAATCAGATATGATATTATTCTTTTTCATTATATTAAAAAATTACGGATGAGTACCATCAGATAAAGAAATTCCGTGTCTTAATCCTGCAAAAAAATCTTCCAACTCATCTTTTGTTATAGTTTTACCCAATACAAAACCAACCTCATTACCAATGTCAGAATAGTCACCATATTCATAGGTGACCTTATCCAAACTAACACTAAGGTCTTTTAATATTTCTTTGAAATTTTCCATTATTCTTCAGTTAAAAAATCAGGTTTATTTGCCAATCCATCACCATACGCAGAACGTTGTCCACGTCGGTAATCCACCCTAAACTCTATCGGGTAACTATCCTGACCCCAAACTTGGTCAAGTAATGGATATTCTTCACATTGGTCGTGATATCCCATTTCAAACCATCTATCACTCTCTAATGATGTTGGACTTACATTGTAATATTCAATTGGAATGCCTAACTCTCTAGCAAATTTAATTTCCTCCTGTACTCCAACAGAATCGTTCCACCCGTCCATCATACAGACAAGTAATAAATCACTTTTTCTTAATAGAACCTTACAAAACTCTTCCCAAAATTCCCAATCATTTTTCAAATCTTTGAACTGAAGGAGTGTATGTCCATAAGTAATTGGGGAAATTGGTGAATAACCTAATGAGATTAAGTCAGCCGAAATTTCCGTAATAATTTCAAAATTCGTCTGACGGTCACCATTACTATATGGTGATGCCAGGTATATTAATTCATTCTTTTTCATATTATTTAAAATGTATACAAACGTGCCACCAAATAAACATAAATCTTACACCCCAACTATGAATTTGGACACCTAAATCATAGTGTTTATATCCGAGGTGAAGGATAAAGACATCATTATGTTTTTCAACATATCTCGATTTAATTATTGCTACACTACCCATAATTCCCATATACTTTTTCTTTTACGTTTAGGTAATCTATAATGTAACCACAACGCTACTTTCAAAATCAATTTTTTAACCATCAATTATTTTAGTGAATATAATAATTAAAATAGTAATTAACTTTACCCATCGGGAATGAATCTTCCACCTCAGCAAATATGTAAAACCTAACTTTATACACATCCATTTTCACCATTTCACTCAACACCGCACGATATAATTTGATTGATTCAAACGCCCCATTCAAATATGACTCACCATTTTGTGTTGTTTTAATTTGAAACTGATATGGTAATGAATATCTATTAGTTTTAACCGTAGCATTAATCCCCATTTTAAATAAAACCTCAATCATATCTTTCTCAATCTTCTTTTCAAGATTAATCATATGTTCTTCGTATTTTTCAGGAGTTCTTTCATCCTTTTTACCGTCTTTACCATCCATAAAGAACAATAATTGGTTTCCCATATCAGGTATATTTCTTGTCATAACAATTCATTTAAAATTAATTCAACACCTTCAGTCGCAGGTTTCTCAATGTATGTAATATCTTTACCACTGTGGTCCAAATATCTACTAGGTTGGGGGTCAATGTAATATATCTTACAATCATCACTAACACTCGATAATAAATTCAAAGTATAACCAATCATTAGACTAGTTCCAATAATGATTAAAACATCAGCTTCAATCATTGCTTCATAACTTTCCTCAACGTTGAATGGCATTTCTTCAAACCAAACAATGTGTGGTCTCAACTGTGAACCTGTTATCTCACACTTATCCCCAATGTTAATATCATTATAACCAATATCCAAGATATTATCCAATGGACTTGTCTTATGACTATACATTGTACTTCGGGCTTTAGTCAACTCACCGTGTAAATGTAATATCTTAGATGAACCCGCTCTTTCGTGTAGGTCATCAACATTTTGCGTCACTATTGTTACGTCATATTTGTCTTCTAACTTAACCAAACCTGTGTGGGCTGAGTTAGGTTCAACTGTTGGTAATTGTTTACGTCTATCGTTATAAAAGTTCAAAACTTTCTCACGGTCTTTCCTCCAACCTGAAGGTGTACAGACATCATCAATGTTATGATTCTCCCATAATCCGTCAACCGAATCTCTAAACGTCAAGACACCACTCTCTTTCGAAACACCAGCACCTGTGAACACTACAATCTTTTTCTTCATACTAATCACCTATATAATAACTTAATGTAAATAACCTTTTTACTTGTACATAAGTGTAAAATGTATTTGTCTTTTTATCAATAAGAATACAAACATTTATCACTTTATTTCGTTTAGATAATACTCGTTTCATAATATCTTTATGTGAGGTTATTTCGGAAATAACTTGGTCAACACAAGAACAATCACCCATATCATAATAAAAGTCAGTTACCATCAAAGGTGTTTGTCGTCTACCATAGAAATCAAAGATACTTTCTTCAGCGTAACCGTATTCATCTTCAGCGTACGTCTCATCGTTGGTTATTATAGATAACCCTTTACTAACTCTAAGTTTATTTAATGAGTCAACAACTTGTCTCGCCATATAAGATAAAACACCCATAGTGTCCCGTTTAGTAATATTTTCCCTTTTAAGGTAACTATCACTTGGGTCCGACTCAATAATCCTAACTTTCTCCGTAGTATTATCTTTAAAGGTTACGGTCTTAATCCAATACAATTCATAATAAACAACGCTATCCTCTGATTGTCCAAACACTAGTGATGTTAACATCAAACAAATACTCAATAATAAAATTTTCATAAACACATATATTAATTTCAACAAACATAATCATTTTTTTCATTTTTCACAATACTTGAAGTTTAGATTTATTAACTATCTTCGTATCCATAACCAATTAAAACCGACATTATGAATCTTAAAGAATTGAGAAATGCCACGTTTATTTTTGTATTAGGGATGTTCTACCACAAATATGTTACGTATATGATGGACCTAGCAAAAACAATGAATGAAATACCATTGGTCAGTGAAGTAAAAGAACCTGTTGAAGTAAAGGTTAAACCTAAAAAACGTAAGATTGTCAAACTTCACGTTACCGCAACAATGTATTACCCTGTTGTTAATCAATGTGATAAGGACCCATTGGTGACCGCAGGAATGTTTAAAATAAACCCTCGTAAAGCAAGTGAACACAAATGGATTGCTATGAGTAGAAACCTACTTAAAAGATGGAAAGGTGATTTTGATTACGGGGACTTAGTTGAGATAAAAGGTGCCGGAAAAAAGAGTGGTGTGTATAAGGTTGTTGATACTATGAATAAAAGATATAAAGACCGAATTGATATCCTTGAAACTGAGGGAACTTCATTCTACAAATTCAACGATATACAAATCGCCAAATTATAAAAAGAAAACCCCCAATGTTATGTTGGGGGTTTTTTATTATCTCTGAATATAGACCGAGACGGGTTCTTTAACCATATTATAAATCTCGTCCCACAATTGGTTAACAATTTCATCTTGTTGATTACGTTTTGATTGAGTGAGTGGCCAAAACGGTGAATCAGGACCACTATAAAAAATAACTTTAACACCATATTGATTGATATCGTTAAACCCTTTATCTAAAACTTTAATGTCATTCACATAATCACTATTATGTTCTTTGAACTTATCACAAATCCAATTGATTGCAACTAATTTTTTACTTTCCGTTATTATTATTTTCATTATTCAACTACATTAAATTCTTCAATTTCAATTTTAATACCCGTGTATTTTGTTATATTGTCCTTTAGATAATCTTTAATATCGTTAACTAACATATCCCGAATATCCGCACCATCAGACATATCTAACTCCGAATAAAATTCAGATAGTGTTGAGTCTCTATATGTATATTCTTCTAAGTCATCATCCCAAAACTGGGCGTTATATAACTCACCTGAAACATCAACTGACAATTCAAGTTCGTTCCAATCATTCATTTCACTAGCCCAAATCCCGAAAAACAATTCACCATCTAATTGAGATTTGAATGGAATGTTGTTTGGCAATTTAGAAATTAATTCTTTAGTTTTATTAATAGTATTTTCTATACCACCATTGTACTCAATCAGATATTCATATAATGAATCATCATATAATGGTAATCTAAATAATTTAAATAAATCAGGTTCAACGGTAATTTCTTTACCACTTGATTTAAGTTTGTCCCAATATCTAAAAATCCCTTTTTTAATATGGTTTTCTGTTATTATTATTTTCATATTATTCCATCAACTTTAAGACCTGTATTATCGGTAAACCATTTTTTAATCATATCCTTCCAACCAAAAATATCTTCACCGTCAACTTCAAACATTTCTTCCAATTCATCATATAACCAAGGATAAATATCTAATTTTTTATAATCGTTTTCATATTTAGTATAATCAAACGATAACTTGTCGTTAATATAAAATTGGTGGTCACCATATTTATCAACCTGTTCTCTATAAAAGTCGGAACTCTCCCAATTATAATCAGGATAAAAATTTTCAGTTAAATATTGATAGATATATTCAGGAACATTATCGTAACCTAATACTTTGGCCAATGTCTTAAAACCACCAGCTAACTGAGCGGTCTTTTTAACCCCTTGAGTTTTAATTAACTCTTTCAGTTTATCCAACCTATCTTCGGTGATTATTATTTTCATTCTACCCAACCAACTTTAAGACCTGTATTGGTTTCAAACCATTTTTTAAAAACACTTTTCCAATCATAATCATCGAACAGTTCTTCCAACTCATCCCATAACCAAGGTTTAATATCCAATCTACCTCTATCATCAAATGAATAACCCTCAACATCATTCACAAAAAATTCTGTAGAACCATAGTCCTTAACCACCTGTTTGTAATCATCGTGAGAATACCAATTATAGTCAGGATAACTGTTCTCAGTTAAATACTGATAGATATATCCTGGTACACTATCATACCCTAATACTGTTGCTAAGGTTTTAATACCACCCATTAATTGAACGGCTTGTTTAACCCCCAAATCTTTAATTAATTGGTTCAGTTTCTCAATTTTATTTTCACTGATGATTATTTTCATATTAATAAATATAACAAAACCCCAACATTTTTATGCTGAGGTCTTTATTTTGTTAGTTATAATTTATTATTCAGTACTTATGTATGATTTAAACTCCAATAAACTTACAACCATCCATATTACTGCGGGTATCGGTAAATAATGAATGAATAATGATATTGAAATAACTGCCGATATTAACATTAAACAAAATGAGAATATCTTCCATTCCAAATCAAAAAAGATATCAATCAATAGTAAACCAAAGTATAATACAATTAGTTGAAGTATTAGCATCTCAATAACTCTTTATCAGGATTTAAACTTGGGTAATGTATATTACCACCTGATGGTGAATGTATTTCATTTAACACTTGTTGATGTTTCTCATCCCCCATACTTGGGTCAATCTCGTGTTTGAATACAAGATTCAAATGTTTTTTAATCATTTCAGTTTCTTTTGAACCGATAGTACTTGGGTTAGCCACTTCAAAGAACCCTTGCAACCAAAACGCAAAATCTCTACTTGTCATATCTAATAATTTTTATTAAATTATCGGTTAAATCTTTGATATTGTCAAACACCCTAACATTATATTTCTCACAAACAATATCAACATTACCCTTTCTCCAAAACCCTTCAGGACAACATACCAACATCTTACCACTTGACGCATATAATCCCAACTCCAATAAAGATATCGGTGATTTAGTGTCAGGTAAAAAATTCATAACGATAATATCACTCTTATCTAAACCGTTTAATTCCCAATTAACTTGTTGGTAAAATTGGGGATTCTCAATTGATTGTTCCCAACTTGAATCCCAAGATTCTCGTCTTGGATTAATAAATGTTACCTTCCAATTATCAACAACCTCATTAACTCTTTCCGATAATTCTGTTTGCCAATCTTCAGCAACACCCATTTCTATTGACCCACCCAAAAACACTCTAACAGTATCTTTAAATTGGTTTATTGATTGTGGTGGTTTAATTACATTTGTAGACATACTATTATTAAATTTTGTTTGAGTCATAAATGGTTGATATGGTGTGTTTATTTTAGGTGTACCATATTTCTTTGGATTAGGAACCATTGTGTTTGCCATCACACAACCACAAATACCTGAACCCCCATTTAATGGGTTACAGGAACACGTAGTACTATATGGGACCATATTATCATTAAAGTTACACATACAAGTCCCATATGTGTTACATTGATTACATTTAGATGTTATCATATTGTTATTTTTATTATAAACATTATCCATAAACTTTGAATACTCCTCGTCGGATGGTAATTCAATCTCGTCTTTCCAATCACTCATTTTAACTCAAATAATCTGACATATTTTTAGCGGCATCAAAAGCATCTTCCATTGTTTCAATCATCTTTGAACCTCTCAACTTGAATGGTATTACATATGATATCCCATCAGCGTCCATCCATCGTTTACCTAACTCATCTTCACCATCATATAATTCTTTGAAACTTTGTTCATATAAATTCCATTCATCTTCAGGGTAATCATCTTTTGTTGGTTTATATTTACCATCAAATAATCTATCACCAATCCTAAATAATTGTGCCCCTCTGTGAGTATAACCACACATACCTTCAATAACAGGATTATCGGTCCCATATGTCTCAGGTGTGATAACTGCAGCAACTCCGTGGGGATATTGTTCATCAATCATCATCTGATTACTCACATACCATCTTGCCTCTTTAATACTACCAACATATGTTCCGTCGGGGGATAATAGTGAATTTTCTAATGAGTGTTCATTATTTGGTCCAAATGTATGTGTCCCAATTTTACCTCCTGTTAATCTTTCAATTTCATTAATCTCCTCTTGGGTGATTTCTTTTCCTATATTATCCTTCATAACTTATCAATTTGAATCGTTATTTACTTCACCATTATTTTTCAAACGTTTTTCTTGTTCGTAAATCGCATCAAAATATTCTTCATCTGTCATTTCCATAGACCAAATGAATATACCGAAAGCCACCGCACCAATGCGTAACTTTAATTCTTTCCAAATACTTCTCTTTCCCATAATGTTATTTTTTAATCGTGACCTAATTCTGAATGAATAATTAAATAAACCCCAACAACTAACGCAACCCTATCACCAATCAAACCAAGAATAGGATTATAAAATGGAATAGGGAAACTTTCGGGTAATTTCCATAAAACAAATGTCCCAATAATTAAACATAGGTAACACACACCATAAAATAAAATCATAGGTAATAATATTGTGAATATATAACCCCAAAATGTGGGTGTTGATAACATTTTCACCATATACTTAAATGGTAGATATAATGTGTCAACCCAAGCTTTTAATATTTCAGTCATTTATCTCCAAGAATCATTAAATTTTGAGGCTTTTTTACCTCTTACTCTGTACATTGCTAATGTTAATATATCCAACGCTTCGTGTAGACCCGCTCTATCATCAATAAAGATGTTAGCATAAATCTTAGCGTGATTACCAAAACCAACATCAATCGGTGTTTCATTTATCCTATCAATCTCAAGACCTTTTGATTCACAATAAGTCGTAATTTCAGGATATCTCTCAGGTTTACAAGCGGTGAAGATAACGATGTAAGCACCCGTTTCTTTTGCCGTCTTGAGGGTTTTAATAACGGTGTCGAAATCAAAATCATCCATTCTCCAAGGAGAGATAGTATCATCAAAATCAACCCCAATTATAATTTTCCCGTGTTGTTCCCATTCGGTTTCCAAACGGTCAACATATTTCATTACTTTTTCATTTAGCATAATCTTCATAATTTAAAACCAACAAGTAATCATTGATACGCCAGGTATTAAACCAACACCGTGGATTATTTCTTCTTTCCACACAGGACCTGCGAAATCACAGTTTAACAATTTTACAATGTTCACTATCCAAGCAACAATTGCGTACCCATAAAATAAAAAGGGTATTAAGATTATTTTTTTCATATTTTTACCATTTATCAAATTCCGTTAAATCAATTGAAGTCTTAGCAATATCGCTAAACACTTCAACACTTGTCCCAATACCCGTTGGTGAGAAACTATACGTGAATAACCCATACTCACCATAAACAATCTTAATTGCTTTCTTCCACTCATCCAATTTTTGGATTTGTTCTTCACTTAAATCGAATTTCATAACATTTATTTATGTTCGTGAATAAAAAACGTTCCTTGTATTACCCCAAATGAAGATTCTTCTTTGAATGTATAAGTAACCGCTTCATCTGTTGATGTCATTGGCCTTGTTAAATACCAAATTTGGTTCTCCTTCCAAGTGATATTAACTAATTTATTACCAGAAGGTAAATGTAAATCACCTTCACCACCAAAATTTTTAACTCTTGAGTTTTCAGTACAGGAAAATAACCCAAGACCTAAAACCAACCCTAATAATGTTTTTCTCATAATTTATCTATTTTTTTAACTAACATTTTAATAGCATCCAATTCACCTCTAGTGAATGATGTTATCTTATCATTTATTGTAATATCAAAACCATCACCATTCGCCCATTCAGTTATTTCAATAAATGAATCAGGTTTATTTAAATAACAGAAGTCATTTAATTTCGCATTGATTGACTTACGGTCTTTTACATTAAATTCAAATTTCTTTGGTTTCATAGGTCTAATACTTTTTTACAATATTACGAATTATATCCATATCTTCATTACTAATACGGAAATATAACCCACCTAATTTTGAAACCAACCTTAAATGGTCTTCTTGACCCATTGATGAGTCACTTGGTATTACGATAGAAACCCCATCATTAATACCTGACGGTTCATCAGTTAAGTAACCATCATCACGTAAATAGTCCAACATACTATTCTTATCCCAAGAATCCATTTGGCCATAAACCTCATCTAAATCGACATAAATTGCAATACTCATTTTCCGTACTTTGAAGTTAATATTCTACCGTTCTCATCATATTCAACTACAGTTATCAGATAAGTTTCAGTTAATTCCGTTGGGTTATTAACATCAGTTAACACATAATTTTCGGATAAACAATAATGTTTTGCATCATCAAATGTCATCCCAACTATTAATGTACTAACGTCGTGTTTAAAAACTTTTCTTACCATATTTTTTATTTAAAGATAACAAGAATAAATTAATTTGTCCAACAAAAAACCCCCAATCAATTAAGACAGGGGGTTAAAATTAATATTGGATTATTATTATACGGTAATTATAGACCAATTACCAAACATATCCTCAACAAGACAAGTTGTATTTTCACAGAAATCACCTGAATTCATATAGTTTTCCTCAATTTTAGGTAGATGAATGTGACCACAAACGGCAACATCATACCCTTTCTGTGTTGCTAAGTTCTTAGCGTTAGTTTCAAAATCTGATACGAAATTTATAACCCCTTTAACCGATTGTTTAATTACATTAGCTAATGAATGGTGAGGTAAGTTTAACATTTTTCGTATTTTATTATACCAAGTATTGAACTTAATAACAATGTCGTAGGAATAACCCCCAACAACTGCCAACCACCTCATCTTCATAATCACAAAATCTAAAACATCCCCGTGGAAACAAAAATATCTTCTACCATCAAGTCCGTAATGAACGTGTGTTCTAACTATCTCAATGTTGTTAATTGTGAACGGAATGAACCCTTTTAAAAAGTCATCGTGATTACCTCGGACCCAAACAACGTCAACACCCTTCTCGGACATCTTCATAAATCGTCTAAGGATTTTATTACATTCAACTGTCCACTTACCTTTACTTTTTAAAGCCCAACCGTCAATAATGTCACCATTCAATATTATTTTTTCTGAAGTGTTTTCATCTAAAAATTTCAGAATTTTATCGGTTTGTGATTGTCTTGCACCTAAATGTAAATCACTCATAATTATTGTTCTAAACTTCATTTCCAATAGTTTTTGTCATTCTCAAAATAATCTTCATTATCTCTATGAATTATAGAATTTATCATTAATTTCAACATATAGTACAAGCCTTTCGACTTAAATCTTCTAGGTGTGGTAAACACCGTTGAATTATAAACTTTAAACTTGTGTGAACTGATTTTTTTTGATAATAGATAGTCTTCAGCAACTTTAACTTTTTCATTAAACTTACCAATCTCGACGAATTTTTTTGAGTCCAATAACATAAACCCACCTAAAGCAAATGGGGTTAATGGTTTTGACATTTTTTGTATTGTATCAAAAATTCTAAACACCCCGTTGTATTCTCCGGTCGTACTCCTGAACTTACAAGTAACCAATTCCAATTCAAACCCTTGAATCTCAATTAAACAATCCGTTAATAAATTATAATCCAATATGAATATATCGGCATCCATAAACAAAACATAAGGTGTATCACAAAAACCAAACCCTGAGTTTCTAGCAATTGATGGTAAACCACCATTAGCAATAACTAAATTGAACTTGTCATTAACTCTGTTTTTTAATAAATCTTTGGTAATATAATCATCCGACGAATCACAAACAATTACTTTAACGTAATCTATATTTTCTTGGTGATTCAATAAATTTAACGTGGTGTCAATAATTTTACCCTCATTTTTACAAGGGATTACAATGGTTAATAACTGATGTAATTTCATACCTATAATTATCTTTTAAGTGTAATTACCGGTGTTATTATAACGCTACTTTTATGCAAACAAAAAACCCCCAATCAATTAAGACAGGGGGTTTAGTTTGTTAGGTGTTAGGTTAAACCGTTTGTGATGCCAATTGTGTTAGACGTTCACGGATATCAGTTAAAGTAGTTTCGTTGTAGAATTCACCATCTTTGTAGATAGTTTTCAACTCACCACGTTTTTCTGTGTCCCAACTAACTTTGTCAGTTAATTGATACTCACCGAATGCGTCAGTCACACATAACAATCCTGTTGCAGATTTCTTAGTTCCGTCGTCAGTGATTGGGTCCTTGAAGATTTCTCTTCCTTCACCATTTACCTCAACATATGTCGCTTTCATTGCGAAACCAAATGTGTCTCTCGTATTGTATTGGTATGTGAATGAACCGATACCTAATACCACGTTTGTAGATGCGAACCCTTTTACCTCCAATCTTGAACAGATTTCATCAGCTCTATCAATAGTGATTGAGTCACCATAGATTGCTCCGATGTGGGGGTCAAGAACTTTGTAACCTTGTTCGTTAACAGTTCCTCCAAATACATCCCAAAGTAATTCGATAACACCTTTCTCTATTGCATCAGCATTTTCATCATATGGATTTTGTTCATCATTCCATCTTTTACCACAAAGAATATCGACAGGATTTCCTGAGTCAGGACGAATAACTAATTTACCATCACGAGCTAAGATTTCATCTTTCAATGTTACTAAGTGTTCGGCACATACTTTCCATAAGTCCCAAGTATCAGATACTACTGATAAGATTCCTTTTGGATACGTCTCCAACAATCTTCGGAATGTATCAATTTCATCTTCTTTACCACCCGCACACATCACTGAGTGTTCTGTTGCCGGTACTGAACCTCCAACGAACCCTGTTTCATTGTAGAAACGTCTCGCTCCGTAGATTGCTGGTAATGAGTCAGTCCCATTGAATGATGTCAAGTGACCTAACCCCGATGTTATTGTTGCGTCAGGAGAATCCAATCCTCTCATTGAGAAGTCGTGACCTTGCCACAATACAAACCCAACATTATTTTTGTCCGTTTTCTCAGCCCACTTCGTTAACACTTTTTTGTATGTGTAAGCGATTGTTGCCGATGTCATAGGTTTCCATAACAAGTTTGAGATAATAGTCTCTAAGAAGTTAGGTAACCAATAGAAGTCAGGTAATGTATTATACACTGTCAATACAGGAACTTTGATTGGAACTAATGTCCCTTCCGTGATTGCTTTAACTGTGATTGGTAGATAACCCAAGTCGTGTAATTTCTCAATGTGTGTTGTATCATACTCAGTTCCTAAGTACAACGTTAACTCATTTTTGATTTCACGACAAACCGTTTCTTTCGGTTGATTGAAGAATCCTTCTTGAAAGAAAGAGTGAATGTTTTTCACCATCATTTGTTGTCCAAATGAAACTAATTGTTCACATCCTTTCGGTGCATATTTGTCACTTCTTGGTGTGAAGTTAGAATACACTAACGTTGTTCCTTTAGGGTATTGTTGGTGATGGCCTGTTTTGTAACCATCCGTTAATAAAAACGCGTTAATCATAAATTATTTATTTTTTGGTTTATTGTAATACTTCAATTGAATAGGTTGTTTTCTCATCCCCAATTTCAAGGGTATGGATTGTAAGTCCAAAGGACTCTAACATTTCACTAATTTTGTTTACTGTAGCGGCTTTATCACTCCCGTGAACTAGCTCAAATGTTTTTACTTCTTTCATAATACAATATTAATTAAATTATTTGAATACATCTAATCTTGTGACAAAATTTTCTACTTCTTCATTACTAATTGAGTTAGTTGTGAATATGTGTTCGAATGAATTTTTCAAATCATCAAACCCTCTTGAGAAAATCCCGTGACTAACAATTAAGTAAATTTTACCCGTGAAGTTTTCATTTTCTTTTATCGCTTTCGCAATATTAAGGAATGTCCCTCCACCATCACAGATATCATCAACAATGAATAAATCTTTATCCAACACATCATCAGTTAATGGGACAAGTGTTTTAGATAGTTTACCATCAATGTCTCGGTATTTTGAACATACCAAAACATCCTGATTAGATTTGAATGAGTCGTTAACTGAATAAACTTTCTTCAACGCTCCGGCGTCAGGTGAGACATAAACAACCTTAGACATATCACTAATGATTTGACCTGTCATCATCCAATATTTTTGTAACGAACTCCTAACCAAGTCAATGTTACCTGATTTACTGAAGTTTTGAAGACAAGCCTCCAACACATCTGAATGGGGGTCAACAACAGTTACCTTGTCAAACCCTTGTAGGTTAATGATTGGGGCAATTACATCTTTAATATAATTCACACTACCAATCGAAAACTTACGGTCACTTCTTGCCCCTAAGAAATAAGGAACATAGAGTTCAATTTTTTTAACACCCAAGTTTTTCAATGCTTGATTAGCGCAAACAATTAACTCAACATCTTTGAAGGAATTCATTCGACTTCTAATCTCAACGCCATCTTTAAAAAACTTCGACACGTCATAAAAATCAGTTGGGTCCTGTGCTATAATATCAATGGATTGTTGTCCGTCAGGGAACTGACTAACTTTATACCTTAATCTACCTGACAAATTGTCAGTGTCTTGTCTTAAATCTAATACTAGCATTTTTTACTTATTTTCAATTAAACTTTTATCATAACACCATATTGGTGTTTTTTCTCCAACATACGAACCACTAACATTAAAATAGAAATAATCTATAGCATCTTCATATGACATATTGTCTTTCATTAGTATCTCAATTGATTTACTAACTGAGTATATTAACCTCATCGTACTTTCATCGACACCAATTATGGCATCATCAAACCCATCAGCTCTTAAAAAGGTTTCTCCTTCAAAGTTATCTATTATTTTTTCAATCATTACTATTTTTTTTCAATATTTTATCAATGTATTCATATTCCGTAAATGATGGTTGTAAATCCCATTCAACTAGCGATTTAATAATATCCATAGTCTCATTTGTTACATACTTCTTTAGTTTAATTTTAAGTATAGTTAATAAAACCTCATTAGTTTGTTCACCATCGAACCCATATAATTGTATTGACGGTCTAAAATACCAATAATTAAACCCAACATACAATCTATCCAACCCTAAAGAAAAGAACCAATTGTTATCTTTTTTTTTAATGACGTATAATATATTGTTTTCATCTTCAATGACTTCACAATCGTTAAGTAGGATTTCACCTCGTTTGATAAAATCCTCACTTAACTTTTTATACAACTTATCATTCATTAAAACTTTGATTTCGTATGTTCAATACTTTGGATGAGTTTATCGTTTTCATTATTCAATGTAAGGGTGATTTGACCCTCACCATTATACTCCCATCGAATAATGTATTCCCCCAAATCAACACTACCTGATTTAGGCCCTTTGGATACAGGTATTCCGTTTTTTATCTCCCAAAAATTCATTACTTACCTTTGTTAAAATATTTATCCACTTGGTATATAATAAACCCAAAGATTGTTGAGAACCCTAACGACCCAATAATCCATATCGGTGTGTTATTCATTGCTGATAATATTCCCCCAATAACAATTGAGCATAGGAATAATGATAAGATAATAACTGTAACAGTATTATCATTCACTTTGTCAACTCTTTCGGTCCAAACTAATCTTTCCAAAGCATCTTCCATATCTTTTCCGTAAGCCGGAACTTTATGTTCTGACCCATCTTTTTCACGAATAGTGAATAGGTATTTGTAATAACCCGGACTTGTTTTACTTGCGTCCACTAAATCACAATGTACCGCTCTTCTTCTTTCTTTTGCCATATTTTATTTTTTTAACTCTTCTAAACAATTTATTCTCCAATCTGAATGACCAACATTCAACGGCATACAACCATCTTTTGATTCCATAATTGCCGTCAACTCATATAAATCATCATCCAAGTGAAAGGCGAACCCCATACCCGCTAAGAATTCAATCTTATCAGCAAATGCTGTAAACTTAACTCTACTCTTTGGAATCCCAATTCTCTCACAACTCTCAAACAAATCTTTATTCCTATCAGTTCCTCCCCAAGGATGGAGTACAGAATCTTCTTCACTAACTCTTGAGGTAACAACCCAAACTTCATATCCTTCGTCAACTAATTCTTTAGCAAATTCCTCAACTGAGGGTAATGCCAAAGTTCCGTCATAATCGAAACTCACTTTTGTTTTACTATTCTTAGTTAACTTATGGTGGGTGTCACATAATGTAAAATACCATCCAATGTCTTTTCTTAACTCACCATCCGCCCCACATTTTTCACAAACTTTATAACTTTCTTTTTCTGCCTGTAATATTCGTTGATGAATTTCATCACTACCGGCATTAATATAAAATCTTAACCCACCAAATTTCTCTTTAACTTGAGTGGTTTCTTTATTCCAACCTAATTCAGTTAAATCATTTATTAATGACTTAATCAATCCAAACCACCCATTACCAACACAAAAGAAACCTGGGTCAACTATAGGTCCTTTATCCGTAAAATACCCATTACACAACCCACCAATTGAGTTTAAGTATTCTGACATTTGCTCATCCGATAAATAATAATTTTCCATAGAACAAATATAAAACATTTGAGATTATAAAACAATACGATATTTATATTTATATTTGATTTATGAGTACAAGTTCTGAGACAAAAGCAACTAGGGCACCATTAAACCCAAACCAAATTAAAGGTCTTGATATGGTCGTTAGAGGGATTCGAAAAAAATTCCCCTTTATCATTGGTTGGGAAAAAAGTGAGGTATTTGATAAATACCAAACACAAATGTTCATTAATTTAATTGTTGATATGAATAAATTATCAAAATATTATAATGGACCAATTAAACATTATTGGGTTGATGATTTAGAACAAGGTAGAAGCGACTCAGGTGGCGGCACATTTTACCTTGAAAATCACGAAGATATTGAAAAGATTTCTTTAAAAAATCGTAGAGAAATCGAAAGTTTTATTAATGATGTGTATGTATTACTACCTAAACAATTTCAAGTTTTTGTTGAGTGGTCAGGTGGTTCTTTTATGTTAGGACCAAATGATAAACCTTACACATCAGTCTCTTCAGTTGATGTCCACACTTATTCACTAAAAATATTTAAATAAACTTTTCCCATCTTTGGGATATTGTTGCGGGATAGGACTTGAACCTATTTCATCGGATACTAACCTCCAATATGTTAACCATATACACCACTCCGCTTAACTAAATGAATTCTTGTATCTAAATCGTTACCCAAATTCATTATAGTGTTGAGTTTCTTCATAACGGTACTCAACAAACCCTGACCCCAAAGTTTTATTGTCTAGTAGTCAGGACAGGATTCGAACCTGTATGGGATATATTGTATGTGAAGCATTTATGTCCCCTCTACTTACATACAATGTAGCGTCAACCAATTTCGCCACCTGACTAATGTTATTTTAACTCTTGAACTTGTTCCATAATTTCTGTAACACCCTCAGTCTCCAAATACCCAATAACATCATTTGTCACTGAAGTATCATAAGTTAATTCACCATCTTTACCCAAAACGGCAACCTCAAATAAACCTTTTGTTCCACCATATGAATGTGTATGAGAAACAACAGATACCCCGTATCCATTTTCAAACACCATTCGACACTTCACACCAATTAGATTGGTGGCGTCTTCAATTTTTTCAAACTCTAAATCTTCAAATTTTTTCATAATTTTTATTTTTATTTTAAGTTAGTAGTCAAGACAAGATTCGAACTTGTACACGTAACTTTCTTGGCTCTTCCCCAATGGCACGCTATCCACTCATTATTTTAGCGTCTATCCAATTCCGCCACCTGACTATATTCAGATTTCAAAGATATGTTTTTTTATTTAATTAAACAATACCTTCGTTATTTTTTGTAGTCAGGACAAGATTCGAACTTGTAAGACACAGTAATACAGTACTGCATCATCCCTGTATGGATATGTGCGTCTACCGACGAGCGAGGACACCCCACTCCATTCCGCCACCTGACTCGGACTCGAACCGTTGAAAACACACACCTTTCAGTGCCAACAAAACCCTGACCCCAGAGTTGTTATTGTCAGTAGCCAGGGTAGGACTCGAACCTACACCCTATGACTTGTACCTCACCATAGGGACTTACGTTGTTTTTAAAAGAGTGGTATCACCCCACTGTAGCGTCTAACCAATTCCGCCACCTGACTATTTAATACATTTAAAAGAACTTTTAGAATCTGAGGTGGGAATCGAACCCACACTAAGTCAACCTTTACAGGATTTGGAACCGCTCCTCATTACGCTCTCAGATTTCCTTTCAACAAATATAGTAATTTATTTTTGTTCTGACCTAATAATTTCAATTAATTTATCAATACATTCAGATTCAGCTTCAGGATATGTTCTATACAATAAAGAATATTGTCCAATAGTATTTTCCCACCCCCATTCTTCTGAAGCCAAATCATTTGGATTGCCAAAAAAACGTGTGTAGGTATAACAGAATTTAGGTTCTGTCGTACAATCAGTTAATATCTCAGGGAATATCTTATGAGTATCTCTAAACCATTGAAAAACCTGTGATTTAAGTGGTGTTGATATACACAATAAATCAGTATTATAATTCTGTGATTTAGATGGTACAACCTCAACATAATGGTCAACATTATTACCGGTATCACCATTATAGATATAACTAAAACAAGGCACATCAAACCCCAATTCCTTCAAATCAAAGGCTTGTTTATATGCCACAAATAAATTTCCCATAGTTTTACTTTTTTTCAATATTATTTATCTTAACAAAGATGACATACGGATATGTATATTTAATTGTTGAGTGGGGTTCAACACCTGAGCGATACAAATTGGGTATCACAAAGAATGACCCTAAACTACGATTAAAAACCCATCAAACTTCAAACCCCCACGAACTAGTTTTAATTCGGACATATAAGTCGGAACATTACCACAAGATTGAATCTTGGATGAAACGTGAATATTTCATATATGGTCAAGAGGGTGGAACCGAATGGTTTGAATTACCCTCTGAGATTGCATCTAATTTCACCCAAGAATGTAAACGTATTGAGGACGTGTTTAACGACCTAATAAAAAGTGGTAACCCTTTTATTTAGAAATACCATTTCACACAATCAATACCACTTAACTTAGAATTAACTTTAGTCATTCTAATGAATGGAATTGTCTTAACTAATGTCTTTGGCATTACCAAAGAAGTATATGCGGTAAAATCTTTGTGTTTTAATACTCGACCATCACCAGCAATAAATTGATAACAAGACCCATTATCTAAAATGTAATCACCACTTTTAACCTCATAGGTTACTCTCCCTATCTTTATTGTTTCCATCGTTATTGCTGCCATCCTTCTCGTCTTTAATTGGTTGAAAAATAATTTGATACCCCTTGAATATTTCTTTGATACTCTTCAGGTCTTTAGTAAAACCCTCAATTATTATAATCTGTTTTTCCTTCGTGTTGACTATGTACTTCATATTTGAGTGATAGACATAAGAACCATTTCGATTAACAACATTGTAAATAAAGTATTAATCATTTTCTTTCTACCCTCAGTATTAGGTAACTTAACCACCGTATGGATAAACAAACAATAAGTAATTGCCAGTATTATAACCCCAAAGTTAAACATTAAATCCTTCATCTGTGTCTTCTATTATTAATTTTGTTAATTTTTCTGATATGTTTCTCATATCGGATAATAAATCATTATTATCAATACCATCCAATTGTTTGAATAAGTGAACGTAACCCATATTGATATGGTCCAACGCCGCCTCAAAGCCTGATGTGTAATTTTTAGCGTCTTCAATAAGACGGTCCATTATTAATTCTTCTTCAGATTTCTCCTTTTCCATTTTCTAGCCACTCATTAAATTTTTTAGTGAAGACTTTTGAAAATTCTTTCTTCATCTTCTTTTTTTTCTTACGAGGCATATTCCCCAAGTCATACATTTCAGGAAAGATAGTTATTGCCACCTTAATCGGTATTTTAACTTTTCTCATTTTTCAGGTTTTAAATATATCTCATTGAAGTTATACTCTTTATCGTCGTCGCTTATAACTAAAACAATTAATTTATAACCTGTATAATCATTCCCCATAGGTAATTCGTGCATACCGACAAATCTGTTTTTATCGTCAACATATTTTTTACGTTCCTCATCGTTTACGGTATCAAAATTAAAGTGAATTTCTTTTATTGTTTTAGTGACTAATTCATCACCATCATAACACATAAATTCAGTACCAACCAAAGTTCCAAATAACTGACCAAACTTATAGAAAAAGTTATCTTTAAGATAGTCATTATAACTTTTGATTTTGGTATCAAATTTAATGTCGATTGGTTTATTATCCCAATTTTTCATCCAAGCGTCTTTACTTATCGAGGTCATCTTCTTCTTTTATTAATTCGTAATCACTATTCTTAGTCCTAAATTTAATATAATTTTCTGAACTTTCCAATAGTTCTGTAATTTGTGTTGTTTGCCAGGTGAAGAATATATTAAATGGGTGCATAATTAAACTCAACCCAACCTTTGGTGTTTTGTGTAATTCTTTACCTCTACCATTTTCATCGAATTCAATCCACCTAACATCCTGAGACGTTTTTACTAAACCATCACTTCTTTTTAATGTATACATAACTTATGATTTTTTTCTAAATATTGAAACAATTCTTCATATGTTTGACAAATTAATTTACCATTTTCATCATTCGCCCCCATTTTATTATCACCATAACCATTTTCGAAGATGAACCATTCCACCCAATCCAACCCTTCATCACCATAGACAAAACGTATTGAGTTTTGTAGTTGTTCGTGTAAAATATCAGATAATTGATATCTACCCTCCATCAAATCAAACCCTAAATCGTGAAGGTCCGATATCATTTCAGACCCTCTCTTGTAACAATCTAATATCTTAAAAAAATTCTTAAATGTCATATTACTTTCTTTTTACTTGAATTGTTATTCTATTATATCCCAACCAACTATTTCTATCAATAATTGTTCTAAACTCCAACTCTTCCTTGGGAATGAACCCGTCAACCACACGAACCCCCTCACTTTTTTCATTCATCAATTTGATTACTCTATCGAATAATCCGGTGTTAAGATTATGATTATAAAACTTCTCAACAAAGTTATTATAATCTTCAACATTTATTTTATGTAAAAAATGTTTTAACGCCATTTTAAAGTATGGTTCAGAATATAACACCCAACCATTAAAAGCGTCTTTGTTATATTTCTTCACCTCACGGTATCTTTTTGTTTCGGGATGGTAGATGTCATATTTATTTATATCTACCGTCTCATCCAAGATAAAACGGGTTGGGTCGTAATCAACAGACTTAATCTTGTCGAACACAGAACTACCTTTACCACCCCACTTCATTCTTGGTGATTTGGTTTTTTTAACCCAACCATCAACTTGAACTGAGTTCTCAAATTCAACACCCGTTTTAGCCCTGTTTTGCATACCTTATTTTGTATATAACGATTGTAAATATTCGATATTTTCTTCAGTGAATATTTCTTCACATTTATTACCAACTAATGAATCTAAGTCGATATCAATATTTTTCAAGGTCTCTCTTAACTTAGAAACGTTAATTTCTTTACCTAAGAATAAAACATTAGAATAATCAGCTAACTCAATATCAACGTGACTTTGACCAATGTACGCTTGATGTATAACAGTCATTGTTATTGCCCCGTTCTCTAATGTGATATCGTTCTCAATATCAACCATTACTGTTTTACCAACTATATTCATATCTCTTATTTTAAAACCATATATTTAACACCATCAACAATCTTAGTCACGTACTTACCACCTTTCTTTTCCGCAGTCTTTGTAGTCTTCGCAGTTTTAACGTTTTTTTCAGGTTCTCCGAATTTCTCTTTTAACACTTCTCTCATTGAAAATCTTTCCATAACTCTTATCGTTTTTACAAATATAATAAAACTATTTTAATTTATTGAATAAAATTTTGGTAACATCAGAATTAATATCAACCAAGGTGTCAACCAATACTTCTTTACCTTTAGATTCAGTTAAGAATTTTTGGTTGTTTCTCTCGTTCTCAATATCAACAGAAGATACTGACTTGTCTACCGGACATAAGTGTGTTGTTATAACACCGTAACCTTTCTCGTTTTTGTAGTCTACGTTGTCCTGAGTGATGTAGGCATACTTCATTAATACTTTATCTTCTTTTTTACAAGATACCATCCCCAAAACTAACAACCCTAATAAAACCACTTTTCTCATATCCGTTACATTTTTAACGAATATACTATAAATTCAAACAACCACCAAATAAAAAACCCCCAATTTTACCTGGGGGTTTAAATTATTTAATTCCGTAACTACTTCGAGCGTCATCGAGATAGTCGGATAACATTTCATTAAAGTACCCTTCATTAACATCAGGATACCATCTATCATCAGGGTTCCATCTTGGTTTTTCAATATACTCTTCGGTCACAATTTCATAAAAAGCACATTTAATATCATCATCACAACTTTCTAAAAATTCATCAAATTGAGTTTCACCAACCTCATCAATATATTTTGAGACATCAACTTGTAATGTAACCCCTTCATCGTTCATATTTGAAACAGTACCATATTCTTCTAATGCGTCTTTTAATAATCTATATAAATAATTACCATAATCATCAGCTTCAGCATTACTTTGAGCATTACCAATAGCACTTCTGATGTCATAATTATCATCATATTCTTCAATTAATTCTTCAAGATTTTTTTCGTTAAAGTCTTCTTCAATGAATTCATCATCACGTTCAGCTAGAGACCTTAATATAGTACGTATTTCAGTTTGATTCTTATCGTCAACATAATAATTTAAAGCCGAAGACCAATCAGAACCATCGTGGTCCCAAAATTCATACGTATCACCCGCCAATATTAATTCAAACATTGTTACCTCAACCGTCTTATCGTATTCAGCACCAGCAGGTGTTGTTACTTTTTTCTTATATCTTCTATAAACATAATCACCATCAACATATCTACCAACATCATCAGGGTCTAATTTAAGTGTTATATTATAATCAATTTTTTCACTTTCAATTATACCCATATCAACTAATTTTCTTTGCATCACACGCCCTGAAAATAATTCAGGTCTATTCCGATACAAATCTCTAATAACATCATCAGGTAAATCACTTAATTTGAAATCCTGTTGTGATGCGTATTCGGTTCCAAATCCTTTAACTAAATAATCATCCTCTTCACCTTCACCGCCAAGTACATAAAACAACGGTAGAATATAATTATGGTATTCTTCTTTTGGTTTTGAGTTCTTAGGACCTTTTAATTGGTACATAATACCATCGTGTCCGATTGCGGTAGTTAAATGACTCTGATTAATTTTGTACTTATCATTAAGTTGTCTAGTTTCTCTCAATGAATAGATATACCCATATTTTGATTCACCACAATGACCCATTCTAGCACTTTCTTCTCTAGAATTTTTAGTGTTCAAGTCAGCCCAATAAAAACCATTACCATTTTCATCACGGAAATCTTTTATAATTTCATTTTTTTCGTCATAATTGATATCCGCTTCACCAATATTTAACGAATCGTGCCATTCCTTTGATTTTGTCATCAACTCCGTTAAAGATAAATTTTTAAATGGTTTTACATTACCATTCAACCCAATTCTAACCCAATCCATAACACCAATAATTTGTTGTCTAAGTCGACTAGTCAAACCATTATCATTAATCTTACCAATAATCGTACTATCAGAGTATTCAGTCTTATTATCCCAACTTTTTAAAACATCTTTTTGCCAACCCTTAATTTTATCTAACATCCAAACAGATAATGGTCCACATAATTCTTCAAGTAATTCAGCTTGGTCTTGGTCTAACCCTTCTTTATCTGTTAATATTTTTAATTTTGACGCTTCAACTAATAATTCATCCTGAATACCCATTATAGATTGAATCTTACTAATATGTTCGGCTAATAAATTTCTCATTCTAAAAGTTTATTAATAAATATCAAGTAAATCAATTGGTGAATCCAAATAATTTCATATATTTGAATATATACAACAACCCATTAAAATAACAGATATGAAAACTTTAGTAACAATATTAGTAATCTTAATGACATTCAACGTTAACTCTCAAAGTGGTTACAAATTATACTCTAAAGTGTGGTTATTTGATTACAACAACAAAGAGGCATTGGTTCAACCAATTGATGGTTCTGTTTATTTTAGATACGACTACATAAATTATGTTAACTCACAAATCGACACTAACAAAATCAAATCATATTTGTTAGAATCATTTAATGAATTCAGAAATGATTACGGGGTATGTTCTGTTGTTGAAAACGGTCAATTAACTATTGAGTCTCAAAAATACTCTAAAAAATTAGTGAAAAAATACTGTCACGATAAGATAACTAAAGGTGGTGAATGTATTTGTAAATTACCTATCATCACATTTACATTAATCAAAAAAACTGATGGGGATTTTAATAAATTAGTGGCTGAATGTATTTTCGATACCTTTGTATCATCTAATGCACATATGGATATTTTACTTGACGATGAATACAAACAATTTGGATTTGGTTTTACAGTTGAAAATTCAACCGTTCACATTGTAATTCGTGGTATATAAAAAAAGGGAGTATAAACACTCCCTTTTTTCACTTTATTTTTTCCACGGAGTAAAGAAATAAGGGTCTGCCCAACTTTTAGGGCCTTCACCCCAAGTCTCACATTTCATTTGTGAATTCTTTGTTCTACATTTACTTTTTGTACTTGAGTCCCACTTCCAAGCAAGGTCTATTCCAGGTATTTTATATGGAATATCAGGAACACCAAAAGCTGCGGTATAATCATAATCTGTTAAAGTAGTGGTTGTTGTTATTCCCGAAGTCTTACTTGGGTCAACAGGGTATTTGTCCTTACCTGAAATTACTAAATCTAACGCAATTTTTAAATATTTATCTAATTCGTAAACTTTTTTATCTTTTGACGCTCCAGGTTGACCCCAAATGTCACCAGTCTTACTTGATGCTCCCAAATAATTACCCGTAAGATTACCTTTCCATTCATTAACATAGTTTAATCTTGGCGATATCGTAACACCAATTGATTCTAATTCTTTAACAACGAACTCTTTAGCCGACTGATTTCTTAATTTTGATAAGTCAGCAAATGAGTAAACCTTACCATCAGGTGATTTACCATTAGGTAAGGTTGAACAAGATGTATTGATGGTTAACCCATTTAAAAGACCTTTAGGATTAGGGATTGTTGCCAACTTATCTTTAATGTTTTTAAGGGTAGTACTTCTGAATTGTTCAACAAATACTGGGTCCAACTCCCAACTATTATCCACAAAATATTTTTTACTAATTAAATTATCCTCAACAGGGAACTTAAAGTATATTGGGTCTTCACCACCTGGTTTACTAGTTGGCTTAGTCGCGTCTGTTGATGTTGATTTTTTTAGTGTTTTACCAAATTTAATCGCAATATTTGAGACTCCACTTTCACTAATGGTTTTATACTTATCCAATATCAGAGCACGGTATTCTGGATTTGTTCTTAACATTGTTGTTCGAAAGTGTGCGGCATTAGCCCCTAATCTAAGTGTGACTTTATCAACAAGTTTTTTATCTTTATTTATGGAATCCACATCAACCCCATATTCTTTTAACAATTCGTTAACCTCAGCAACATTCGCTGATGGGGGTAAAGCAATTGTATAACCATCTTGTTTATTTCCAATAATGGCACTCAACCACTTAGGGGCTGGATTTTCATCAACTCTAATCCCATCGAATTTAAATCTTCCACCTTGTTCTTCAATATTTTTCACCAATGAATTATATTGTGATTCAGTAATCAATATTTTTGTTTTCATATATTGTTTGTTTTTCTTAATAAATACTATAGGTCTTTCCTTTTGTCAACAAATCTTGTATATTTATTAACTATGAAGACAATTTTAGTTTTATTATTAGGTCTTACATTTAGTTCTTTTACATTTACGACAAGAAATGTATTTCCGAATGTTCATACCGCAACTTGGTATGATACATCAGGTCACCCTAAAGTACATAGGGAACACTCGACCGCAGCGTACAACAACTTACCTTTACACACAAAATTAGTTGTTACTAACTTATCCAATAACAAAACAGACACTGTTGAAGTTACTGATAGGATGGGAAACAAATCGGCAAACCGAATTGATTTAAGTAAAAAATCATTTGGGAAGTTGGCTAATCACAAAGTGGGTAGAATTCAAGTTATGGTTGTACCATTGAAATAAACAAAAGGGGTCGATTTAGACCCCTTTTATTATTACTCCTTTATTATCAATTAGATGAGGTATTCTGAACCCACAGTAATCACCTTCAAATGTGGTCATATCAAGATAACAATCACCATCGTCACCTAAAATTTCCACTATATCATTTTGACTTATCTTTCTATAATGCACTGATGAGAATTCGTGGTCATCATAGACATAACCAATCTCATCACCACTCATTACAATTTTCTTTTGGCGTTCAACGTCAATGTCATTGAGAGTGTGAACCGTCATTGGTAACCAATCACCTGTTGTTAACAATTCACATACCTCATCACCTAAAACTATCTTATCGTCAGACACTAAAAATAGTCTATTATCTTCCCCCTGAACTAATTTAACCTTTTTCATTTCTTAAACATCAACATTGATTTCACCTCATCACAGAATAATTGTTTCTCAATAATAGGTGACCATTTACCTTTGTAAGTTATACCCCTGATTGGAATGTTGTCAATCCAAACATATTCAGACTTACCTTGAATTCTTGGTTTGTCAGTTATTAATCCGTGGTATTTAAAACCATTATCATTCAACCATTTCTCAGTTACTTCTCGGTCTTTACTTTCTCTCGCAGTAAAGAATGTAATGATATTACCCTCATCATAAAGTTTATTCAACTCTTCCAAAGCTCCGTCATAAACTTTAGCTTCAGAATATAAATGACTTTCTTCATTTTTTATATCATCACAGATGGTCCCATCAATGTCGACCAAATAAACTCTTTTCTTCATAAATTAATTCTATTTTCTCTACACATATCAGAGATAAACCTTTTTAAATTAACAAGGCTTTCTTTATAATCACCAATAGGTTCAACCTCCCTCGGAAATCTTTCGTGTAATTCATCTTGTTCCAAAGTATCTTTACAACTTGAATAGATATCTCGGATGATACCTAATAAGATATCTTCTTTATCGTAATTGTCCTCGATTTTTTTATCCATAACCAAACCTTCCAATTCTCTAGTGTAATCGACAAGTTCCTGAACTTCAGGCTCATCAAGTAACTCTCGGTTAGTACGGAAGATTTGACTAATAGATTTCATAATTAAGAATTAACGAACATATTCGTGTTAGCGATAGGTACTCGTAATACCGGTAATTGTTTTTCCATAGCATCTAATCGCATTACTTGGTAAAAACCATCTTCCATAACTTTAACAGTTGGGACTTCAGTGTAAGCAACGATGATGTCGGATTTTTCTGCCGCTCCTTCATATAGTTTCGCGGTTCTTGTTGTTGTGTTAAATACTAATGTTTGCATATATAATTTTTTATTAAAGGTAGTTATTTATTTTTTCTTAATCAACACTATTTATTATTTAAGAATTAAAACATTATGGCTTCAGCATTTGAATCTCTACCGGATAAAGCGGTATTTAAAATATGTCAAAAACTAATCGGACAAGAAATTGATATTGATAACTATGAAGAGTTATTTGACGCGGTGTCCGAAGTTGCTTCTTTATTTAAAATACAAGCCGGATATGTAGATTATAGTTACATCAAAACTTATTTAAAACTGAATTTTGAAAGTATTATTAATAATGACCAATCAAGTATTGAAAAACCATCTTTAAAAGTTTACAATGTTCCATATTATATTATTGAGACACTTGTTGAGAGACAGGAGTTAGTTCAAAATTTCTCAACATATGAAGATGATTCATCAAACATTTCAGATATCATCATTGAATTAGAATCTGATGATAGATTTGATATTTGGAGTGGTAATGAAAATCCTTACCGTAGTAGAGATTACATTGATAGTGAGTTGAATAGTTGGGGTGTAAGAGCCGATGAGATTAGACAAGTCAAATAATTACCCCCTATTTTTACTAATCACTAAGTGAGTGATAACTAATAATACTAATACTGATGATAGTGTTACTTGGACTGCAGCTTCGATGTTATGAATCATAATGTGTTTTCCACAACACTATCAATAACCATACCACTCTTTAATTGTTTCTTTAACTTTTTTAAATCTTTGATGATTTTATCGTAATCAATGGGGTCAGATTCCAATTGTTTGTCAACAATCTTCTTTACCATCTTACCGATTACCTCAATCATATATAATCACCAAATAACTCATTAGTGTGTTTTCTAACATCATAAGGATATTCAACAATATGGAATGACAAATACTTGTACTCTTGACTATTTTCCATTAATATCGTTAGAATTGAAAGGAAACTACCATAATAATCAATTGGGTTAAACGGATAACCATCAATAGTTTCTCGTAAATAATCCCTAACAATCTGTTCAAAATTAGGGATTCGAATTTTTAATTTCCAATCACCTTTACCATCTTCAGTCCAAAGATTATCCATTTCAAAATATTCGGTTAAAGCATCAAAAACATATTTTTGTTGTTCACTCTCCCAAGCGTTGTTATAGGCTTGACTATAGATATTATAAAGTTCTTGTTCCAAGTTATCATCCATTGAATATATCTCGTCAAAATAACTTTGGTCATTAATCGCATCAGTCACATTATCATCACCTAATATAGTTCCATCATCGAATTCAATTCCACGATGATTTTCTAAAATATATTTTTTTAATCGTTCTTGGTTTGCAATATTTAAGTTATCAACAACATCAACAAAAGCATCAAAACTATCTATGGTAAACATTTCATAATATTCATTAGATAAAATAGCATCTGCGATTCTTTCAGTATAAGTGTCAAACAATTCTTTTAAATCAGATAATTCACCACTACCATAAGAACCTTTATAATAATAGTTACCATTTTCCACAAGAATGTCATTGAAACTCTCATTAACAATAAGTTTGAAAACATTACCTGTGGTATCATTATCCAACATTGCTAATAACACCTGACCTTGATAATCTTCGTTAAAATTAGCACTATGCGGATTTAACGTCATTAAAAGACCTTCTTTATTAATAACCTTAATTAAATTATCGAAGTTATGAAATAACTTTATTTCATCAGTCATATCATCACCATCATTTAATCTTTCAATGTAATCTATTAAACGTTCTCTTTTTGTCATACTAATAAATATTCACAACTAACTAAAAACTAGTAGTACTGTGGTCACCGAAATCGTTGTCGTAATCTTCTATAATATCTTCCATTTGTTTGGGGGTTAAAAACATAAATATCATACCCGCCTATTTATAATTAAAATAAACCAAAAAAAAATTTCTTATGTTATATTCAAGAGAAAAAATTGAAGCAGCGGTTAAATCTAAGGGGTATGTTTACTTTGAAGATTCAACCAATAAAAGTTATGACGTTAATATCATTGGTGTTCGAAACTCAACTCCCGGTAATAAAGTAACCAACGTATTTGATGACATTATTACATTATCTTACAAAGATGAAAAAGGTGTTTGGCAATACCACGAATGGATGAACACTACCGACCCAGGTAAAAAGTCTGTACTACAATACGAAAGTATGGGGATTAAAGGTGGTGTTGCAAGATTAGTTGAAGGCCAATACAGAGGTTCACATATGTTAGGTTTACACCAAGGGAAATATGAAGCTTTAAGACAAAAATCACCGGTTAAAGTTTTTCGTGACGATAATAAAGATATGATTTATGATGAGAAAAAAATAACAGAAGGTGTTTACGGAATTAACATTCATAAAGCAGGTCAAGACTCTACTTGGGTGGAAAATTGGTCAGCTGGATGTCAGGTCTTCAAACGTGTTAAAGACTTCGATGAATTTATGAAAATCATTAAAAAGTCTTCAAAAATTCACGGGAACTCTTTTACCTACACATTAATAGAATCTTCAGATATCAAATAACTAAAAACCCCCAAGTAATATTGGGGTTTTTTTATGATACTAAATTAACTTCAACGTGACCAATTCCCGTTGTCCTTAATAAATTAAATTCTTTAAATATATAATCGGAAATACATCCAATAACTTCACCTGAAACTTCCCAACCATAATCATCATTATCTATTGCATCATCTAACGACCTTTCTTCATCACCAATTGTAACCGTCCCTCGTTTTGTGTCAACCTTACAATCAACTTCAAGAACTAAATGAATGTCATCCCCACCACGTCTACGGTTAGCTTCATTTTCATCATACAAGGTATAATCAATAATATCAAATTCAAAGTCATAAGACCCACAATTATTAACACGTAAATTGTAACCACCAAAATTATCCTCTAATATTTTATTAATTTTTTCATCACCAATAAATTCGGCGAACCATCCAATGGCTTTATCACGAGCATTCCAATCATTCTTAATCCCAACACTTAATAGATAAGCATCCTCCCAATATGGTTTAACACTCCATATCTTACGTAATAGTTTTTTTCTTACGTCATCTAATTGTTCTTCAGTTATTAATATTTTCATTTCTATTTTAAATTATTGGAATATGGTTACAACGTATGGCGCTTGGAACTCCGCATCAATATAATTAGGAGTATTGTCTCCACTAAAAAAAGAGTCAAACTCAGGATAATTAATTTCAGTTTCATCATAGTGATGATAATTTTGCCACCACTCATAACCACTAATAGCTTCATCCAAAGGCATTTCACCAACTAATGAACCATCTTCCACTCGATATTGATATGCCTTAATTGGGTCAACTTTATTATATATTGCAACAAAGTCATCGTCCAACTTATATTCAACATCTTTATGGTTAACCAATATTATGTCATACACTTTCTCTTTAGTTTCCTCGTCTTCGTAAATATTGGATTTTAATTTCTTAACCTTTGAAAGTACCGATTTAACATAATCATTAACATCGTTACTCGTATAAATGTTTTTAGCCCCCTCAATTTTCACATTAAATCTTGAGTGTTGACCCATACCCGCAAGTCGATTGAAAAAATCAACTTGTTCACCTAATTGTGATTCAAGACCAGGGTTAGTATATGACAAATCATCAGGATTCTCCATTCTAAATTTTAGAATATCAGGTCCCATACTCGACTCAAAAACCCCTAAAGGATAACACAAAATACCATTAATGTTGGCAACACCTTTAAAGTATTTAGTCAACATCTTTACATAAATCTCGTCATTCATAGTATTTATAAATATACAACTTAATTAAAAATTATGGACAAAGAAATATTAAAAAAAGGATTAACAAAATATATCAATCGTATAATAAAACCAAAAGTTGATTATGAGATAGTCATCAACAACAGAGCACCATACCCTAATACTCTGATGGATAGGGATGAGCGAATATTTTACATTGTATTCATAATTGACCATTCAAAGTTTTGGAGAGGAAATAGAAACAACCCCAACCCTAACTTCAGTCAAGAATATAACGATGAGGTTAACAACATATATATGGATAATTATACTGAAGAACTTGAGACCGCAGTTAAACTTTTTGGTGTTTCAGAACCTGTTGTTATAATAAACTATAAAAGTATTAACAAAGAAATTTACGACCCACTTATTAAAAGTTTGAACAACGATTATAATGGTGATTTTAGACCCGAATGGATGTACGGAAGTCCCGCATTAGGTTTAGAGTTTACTGAACACACAGACACAAGAGTTGTTCAAGAACAATTAGAAGATGAAGGGTTTGATATTGATGACATCGCCTTTTATTAAAAAACCCCCCACCTTTTCAGATGAGGGGTGAGATATAATCTTATTGTGTCGAAAAACAAATACCAGGTTAGACGAGTTTTAAAGTTTAATTGGTGAACCTTGAATATTTTTGATAGTTGAACTTTGAGTCGGCATCACATTCATAAACATCGAACATCACTGAATAAGTTCTAGTATATATTTGTTAGTCAACAACAAGTCCGATTATATTGATGTCGTTGCGTTGTGGTTATCCAACTCTTCTTGTAATCTCTCGATTTCTTCTTCGATTGATTTAACTCTCACGTCTCTCTCAACAATTGAGATTTCCGCAGTTTTAATTGATGGTTCAGCACCTCTAAGGTATCTGTCAGTTACTTTACCTTCATCACAATTAATTTGGGTAAGTTTTTTTGCCAAAGATTTCAATTCCGACAATCTAAAGATTTTGTCGTAAACCCCAATGTTCGCTCTATGGATTTTTGTTTTAAGGTCAATTAAACCTTCTTCCAATGTCATTATGTTAGTCAAAGCATCAACCGTTGAGTAAGGTCTAACATTACCTTCATCAATTGAGTTGTACGAGTACACTTTTTTAAACTCATCGTCGATTGCTTTAATCAATCGGTTTTTTTCTTTTAACGCTTGTTTAATTGTCATAAATCTTTTTGTTTTTGTTATAGTTAAAGTATATAAGTTTTTTTTTAAGGTGTCAATAGAGTTTCTCTAAATTTTCTGATTCTTATTTCTAATTCATCAATAATTAGTTCACGAATCTCTTCTTTGGTCTTCTCATCTTTGATTTTGAATAAGGATTCTAAGTATTCAAATAAATTAAAACTCGCCGGAAAATCAATAGTCCAAGATTCTTTATCACCCAAGTTAAGTTTTAAATCATAATTTCTAAAACCATCACATTTAAATGGGTATTCAATTTTGAACATAAGAAACCCAACACCTTCGTAATACAAATCCAACTTAGTTAGATTAACTATTGATTCCGCTAACTTATGTTTTACTTTCTCGTTCATAAAACAAATATAAACAAAAAACCCCCACTTTTCAGTGAGGGTTCAGAATTTATTTTAAAAACCTTAGTTTGTATAATGTGGAATTTATTAATTCCTGAATTGTATCAATCTGATTTTGTAGGTAACTTTCCTTAACCGACTTTCTTAATGTGTCGATATCACCATCCAATTTTTTTAAATAGGTAATTACTTGTTCACCACTTTTATAGTTCTCAAATCCTTCACATTTATAATTTGATATAATTCCGTATTTACCTTGGTAAGATTCGATTAACCCATCAAATAAATCCAAAACACCATCATAATAATCATTTAACGCAATATGTTCAGCGTATGATTTAGTTTGTAAATGAAAGATGTGGACCTGATTTCTTGAATGTAATAATTTTGAAACTAATTGTGTGAAATTACCATTACCACCACTTTCAGTTTTTTCCTCAGTTTTATCTTCAGTTTTATCTTCTTCTTGTTCCATTAACTTACGAGTTAATATATCTTGTTTACTTATTTTCATATTTATAGGTTTTTACTATAAATACCTTCATTTATAAAATAAGACCTAACTAATTTACCTAAATCTATATCGTTTGGGGTGTCTTTAACCATCTGTTTGAACTTTTTACGTTCTTCAATAACGTAACTTAGTATTTTCTTTAACTCAAGGTCTTTCTCCTCATCAATAAGATACTTACCTTCAAAATACACGTCTAATTTTTTAATTTCATTTTCGTATAACATACCTCTATATTTTATTTGTTTAATTTAAAATTTTTAGTTTTATAATCTTTATCAGACATCACAACAACCTCATCGGTTAATTCACAAAAATACGAATAAGAATCTAAAATATCGTATAACCCATCAATCTCTTTCCAATAAATTGACCCCTCAGATTCAGGCGAATAATCGTTATCAACCAAATACTGAACCACCGTGTTAAAATTGGTAGTAATAAATCCGTGTGCAAAACCCCTCGGAACTAACAACTCATCACCTGATTTCATTTCGTAATGATATAATTTCATATACTCAGGAGAGTCTTCACGAATATCAACAATAAAATCAACTATAGACCCTGTAATTACCTTAATTAACTTCGCCTGAGCTTTCTCCCCAACTTGGAAGTGTAAACCTCTTAGAGTGTGAATTTGGGGGTTTACACTAATGTTACTCTGTAACCAATTCTTATCTAAAGAATTTAAAGACAGTGGAGCAAATGTTCCTCGGTGGTCCACAAACACCGGATTAGTTATAAGTTGGGGATATTCCATAAAAAAAAACCTTTATCTAATTATAAGATAAAGGTTTCATAGTATCAATCATTGTTCCCGTACAAATCTAAAATTTCGTATCCTTCCCTATCATCAACGACTTTATTAACCGGTAACTCGTAGGTTTCTTCAAACCACCTTTTTAATAAAGTCTCAAACCAAGTACCGAAGATTTTTTTAAATGTCTTTAGTTTATAACTAGAATATTGTAACATAGGATAAACACCTATTTTATTTCCCGTATAAGGTTCAACTTCGGAATATTGGAATACCCAATCATCATCTTCCCAATCCTCCTCCGGGTCTTTATAAAAATTAATTGGTGTGTAATCAACATATGTGTTTCTTTCTTGAACCCAAAAATCATATGGTTTTTCAATCTTTTCAAAGGTTGAATAATCTTCCATTACTCTTTTAAATCCTTCGTAGATTTTATCCAATTTATCTTCTGTAATAATAATTTTCATTATTGTCCAATAATTATTTCATTAAAGTCAAGACCTTTAGTACCATCTAAACCACCGTTAACATCTTTATACATAAAGTTATTCACTACCGAAGTCACGCTTTGTTCAGCTTGTGCAATTTTACTCTCCATCCAATCTTCCAATTGTTCACCTTCTTCCATTTTCTCCCACATTGCGTGAGCCAAAGTCGCAATAGTATACAACTGTTGTTTAGCCATATAAGAACCTTCTTCTTGGTTTTCGTTAATAGATGTCTTAATTCTTTTTGTTAGTCTCTCTAACTGTTTTTCTGTTATAATGATATTCCCCATAATCGTTTTTATTGATAAATATCTTTAAATAAAAAAAGGGAGACCGAAATCTCCCTTTGGGGCCGTAAAGGCGCATCCACCACCTTGTTATACGATACAAGGAAACGACATTCGTTAATAGTTAGGTTGAGATTTCATAACCGTTTCCTGAACCACTTGTTCTATTTTTTCTTTATTGTCTTTTGACCCATCAAAGTATTTCTTCAAAGATAAGAATGTGTAAACAACACAAAAACAAATTACCCCAATTATTAATTTAAATATTGTTTTCCAAAATTTAAATATTGTGTAACCACCAATCCCAAGTATTAATAATATTCCTAATGTTTCTGAACTCATATCTATCTGTTTTTACACAAATATAAACAAATTTTCAATTACTCAGCACTTTCACGCTGAAAATAATTTCTCGGAGGTTCAAAATCCATCGGAAGGTTTTTTATATCTTCTTTCAGTTCATCAATCATTTCCTGAGTGTAGGATGTTCTAAAATGTGAATGTCGTTGATTAAACGGTCTCTCTTGGTCCTCCGCATCCTCACGTAATTCTTGTTCTATCCTTTGGAGGTGATTAGTTAACACATCGTGTTTATTCCACTTCACATAATCCTCAAGTGATTTTATAACTTTAGTACTACCATAGTTATAAAAACCTTCACCTAAGTCAGTATTTGTCGTGTAAATGTCAACAATACCATTATCACCATCATACTCATAACATAAGTCACTTAATCTACTTAGATTAGTAATACACTTTTCTTCCCAATTACGACCATAAGACCTAACCTTACAGATGTAGATGTGACCATCTTTATATTCCCAAATCATTCCATTGATTTTATCTCTAAGTTCAACTAATTCGTTTAATAATAAATTTGACACATCTAATTTCATATCTATAAGTTTTGGTTATTGGTTATTAATGATAACGACACCATTGTCGTTACCATATTGTGTTATGATTCTTATTTTATATTCAAGAATGTTCCTGAACCACCCGCCATTGTAGTCGGCAACTGCCCATCCCATTTCTCAATTTTCTTATATTCAACATACAAAGGTGTTAACTTTTGTTGTGTTAAATCCATTGCTCTTGCCTTAGCGGAAGCGTTAATGATTGTCTCAGCCGAGTCAGCCTTAGCGACCGCGATTTTACGTTGACCATCAGCCTGAGCAGCAATTGCTTGTTGTTTAGACGCTTCAGCTTGTTGGATAGCCTTTGTTTTTGCAATAATAGATTCTTGTAATGCCTCAGGAGGTGTGATGTTTGTTCTCAACTGAGATACGTCAAACCATCTAATTAATCGTTTATTACATTCAACAATGATATTAGACTCGAAGTTTTCACGGTGGTTAAAGATACTATCCACAGACCAAGTATTTGCCACGTCATTCACCGCTCCAACGATTGCGTTTTTCAACCATCCTTGTTCGACTTCTTTAATCGGTAGTCTCAAGTTTTGGAACATATCCCCAACTCTATTTGATTTCAATGAGTAGTTAAACGTTGGTCGAATAGTTGTGGTAAATCCACCTTTAGTAATTACAACTTGGTCATCGTATTCAATATGTTGTTGGTACACAGGGAACTCAAACATATTTTCGGTCCAAGAGTTATATACCACCCAACCTGTCTTGTACTCATACTTCGAAACCCCACGTTCATCACCTGTTAGGTTTACTTTGATACCAACGTTACCTTGGTCAACTCTTTCCGTTGAGAATGGTTGGATTAATGAGATAACAATACCCAAGACACCAATGACAATCCCGTTTCTTAAACTCACTGTATCATCATTTGTGATACCTTTAAAAATCATCACACCCGCAACAATCAATGACAATACTAATAAAATAATTGTAATCATACTTCTTCTTCTTTTGTTTTAAATAAATTAATAAAATAACGTGCTATTGTTTTCAATTGGAACACGGTGTAGAATAACACAAAAAACACCGTAATCATTTGTAAGAACACCGGACACTCTCGACTGATAACATATTCAAATACCATTGTGAGGACACTGATGTATATAATTGTAGAGGCCAGAACCAACCAACCATTACTACTTAAATTTAACCACCCTTTCATTTCATAATTTAATAAATTTTAATTGTTAATAATTGTACTGATTATAATTCATAAAGTCAATTAGACTTTCTTCATCCAAAGATAATAATTTGTTTGGTTACTTGTGCCAGGTGTGATGTCGATAAATTTCAACCCCTGAATATCACCACTAACCAAATTGTATTGATATATAGTCCCACTTAAATATCCCCAAGGTGTTCCGTTCATTGATAAGTTAAACCCACCACCTGTATAATATAATGAATAATTTGATGTGTATCCATTAAACTTATACGTTGTGTTAGTAATAAATTTTAACGTATCGTTGTTAGGGTTAGGATTCCCTATTCCTCCAATCCTAACCCCCGTTATAACCCAAGTTTGACCTACTAATGTGGGAATTGAATCCTGTATTGTGTCATTGTTATGTGGATACGTAATCACAGGTGGTGGTCCTGATGGTTGGGGGTTCTCTTTGATACAAGATGTGACCCCCAACATTAACAATATATAAATTAGTATCTTCATATTACTTAGTTACTAATGCTTCGATTTTACTTTTCATATGGTCAGCCAAGTCGTAATCATTTGTTTTAGTTACGATGATTGATTCACATAGAAATTTGTATGGTACGTTGATTAAGAAATCAGTTCCGTTGAAGAATGTTAAATCATTTTTCAACTCCAAACATCCGTGGACCATTTTAAGAAACAATTTGTATTGTGTTCCATTTACAAAAGTCTCATTTAATAATGTCCCAAATTTCTCGTTCTCAATTCTAATGTTGTAAGTCGCAGTTGTCATATCTTTTTCGTTTCAACAAATATACTAATAAAATTCAATTAACACTCAATTATTTCAGCGAAATAAAATGAACCCCCATTATCAATATACAATTCTTTCTTGAAGGTAACCTCATCCCCGTCATTATATGTTAACCCCTCAGTGAACGGGTCCAACATTAATTCTTGATAAAATGTTCTCACAATATTTTCACCACCACAAATGGCATATATATTCTTAGGGGAATGTTCTACATAGAACCCCTTATCTTCTTTAAATCTGACAGTACCTTTTATCATATTAGTAATTTGTTTTATGTTTATCTTTACGGGTGTATTTTTTTCTATTGCGATAAACATTAGGTCTTGTCGCCATCAAAATTTCTGTTTGTGTTATCTCAATTGTTCTCATAATTTCTATTTTTAACAAAGTTATAAATTAAATTCAAAGACCACGCATCATTTCACGATTAATATCTTTTTCTTTTAATGAATTTCGTTTATCGTATAAGTTTTTACCTTTTGCCAAAACAATTTCCATTTTAATTAATCCACTCGCATTACGGAAAACACGATAAGGTATAATTGTTAACCCATTGATTAATTCTTTCTCCAATTTTCGGAGTTCTTTCTTCTTCATTAAAATCTTACGTTCCCTACTTGGTTCGTGACTATACGCAACATTATTACTTGTCACGTTCATACCCTTAACAAATAGTTCACCATTCTTAAAATAACAATAGGTGTCCACCATAGAAATCATATTGTTGGTAATCGCTTTAACCTCAGACCCCTGAAGTTTTAACCCAACAATAAATGTCTCAACAAAGTGATATTCGAACTTAACCTTTCGGTTTACTATGTTAACGTTACTTTTCATAAAAACAAATGTAATAAAAAAACCCAATAAAGTTTTAATTTATCGGGTTTTTTCTCAACCATAAAAAGAAAGGGGTTAATGGTGTTTTGTGTAAAATATAAATATTACTAAATTTTAAAAAGTTTCAGATATTTATCATTATGGTAATTAAAATTAATGATAACAAGTTTAAAGTCAAAGTTATGATGACTTCCTCTCAAACTCAACAAGGTATGATGGGTAAAAAATTTGATAACACTTTCAATGGAATGTTATTCTTAATGAAAGATGGTATTCATTGTTTTTGGATGAGGGATTGTATTATCCCGTTAGATATCATCTTCATCAAAGATGGTAAGATTTTCAATATTCACCACAATTGTAACCCTTGTAAATCCGATGATTGTGGAAACTATTGTGGTGAAGGTGATATGATATTAGAGGTTAAAGGTGGTACTTGTAAACGTCTTAATATTGACATCGACGATACCATCAAATTTTAACCTTCGTTGATTTTACTTTGAAGAACTCTTACAAATTCACTTTGAATCATTTTAGTGAACTTAACTGCCGGTGAATCTTCTTCACTTTTTTGATAACTTCCACCACTGTTCGAATATCTCTGAGGATTTTTACCTAAGTAATTTAATCCTGATATGTTTGTAATACATTTATGTCCACCACTATTCGCCTGAATTAAATCCCAAGCACTAATACTGATTTTCTCCATAATCGCTTTTTGTTTGTCACTCAACGATTTATATGGTTTTGACATAACATCACCAATAATTGTTATTAGTTCTTTACCGTTATCCATTGACTTGAATTTCTCACCATATAAAGCAACGAAGTCTTTGAATGTGAATCCAACTGACCCTTCACCCACAGATAATTCTGAAACCCATTTAATAGTTGATAATGGTATTTGTCTATCTTGTAATTGTGACTTCCATTTACCTAACACCTCATCTTTAATCTCACCTAAGTTAATACCTTTCAAGGCTCTATCTTTTTTGTATGGATTACAAGACGCTTGTACTAAACCTAACGGCCAAGCAATAACAATAAAGTCAGCTTCAGGATTATTTTTGAATGGGGTATATCTATCATATGAACCCGGTTTCATCATATTACCACCACCATATTGAACAATGACATTATCCAACACTTTAACGTTTGGATGTGTCTTCATTGTTTCAACATAATTCTCTTGATTTTTCTTTAACTGTTCAACAGGTGCGTAACCTTTTTCCTCCATAATACGTTTGATATTATGTAGGATGTTCAATAAAGATGGGGTTGATTTCATAACCAACTCTTCCAAGAACTCTGGTTTGTTTTTGAACGCTAACAATAATTTGTTACACACAAACCCCATCGCCATTTTGTTTCTTTGTAATGACTTATCTTTATCAATCTTAAACAAATAGTTAATTACCTCATCAACAGAAATATCTTGAGGTGCGAAGTTTGCCGAGTCAACAGTTGAAATTAATAACAAATCATCACTTGGGAATAGTTCTTTAGGTGATACTGTTTGTGAGATTGTCTCAACATTTGAACGTGACGCTTTAAAATTAGTGGCAGTTTTATCATCAACCCCCGCTTGTGTATCGTGGTGGTCAGTATGGATAACAAACATTGGTTTTCCGTGAGCAAAATCCACTAACACCGGCATAACATCACCACTTCCTTCAGGTTTTTTAATCGCCCATTCTTTATCCCCGTATTGAATCACTTCACAGTCAACGGTTTTAATCCCATATTGTGCTAAGTATTCTTTCATTGCAATTGCGGTAGTAACACCATCCAAATCTTGATGAAAATATATTTTAGCCTTTTGATATCTATCCGATAACGCATTAATATCTCTAAGACCTGATTCTTTAATTACTCTTCTTTTCATTATTTAAATAAATTACCAACTAACAAATCAATCGGGTTTAGTTTATCAGCCAATCCTTTTTTACCTGATTGTGTTTCATCATCAGGTAACCCCATTCCTTTTTCACCTCCAAATTCGCTAGCCCAATTTTCTTGAGCATCTTCAGTGGTATTATATTGATTAACTCTAGAATCCAAATCAGGATATTGTTTAATTAACTCATCAGGACTTGTTTTTGCATCAACAATACCCATCCAATCAAGAAAACCTAAATACCATTTTGTTCTTCTCATTAACGACCTAGTAGCCGCGTTACCAAATAATCTTGGAGCCCCACCGGCAAATTTATGCCATAATGGTACGTCAGATTTAGTTATATACTTCAAGTATTTATTACCACCACCGTATTCTCTAAAACCTCTAAACGTAGTCTTTAAAGATTCTTTCTCAGCAACACCAAGACCTTTTCCGATTTCAGTACCTATTTTCATTTCTTTACCCGCAGTTGTGAATATTTTAATATATTCTTCAACTAACCCAACAATGTTTCTCAGGATTGGAACTTTACCAACCGCTGAACGTAAAACTTCAATTAACCTACCACCCCAAGATGGTGCAGTCTCAACCATTTTAGCAACAGGACCTCCCGCAACTTTAGCGGTTTCAGCGATTTTAATCGCATCCTTACCTACCGCCGCAACTCTAAACGCTTTCATTGAGTCACCCCCTAATTTCATCGCACCGACAACGGGTTTACCAATTGCATCACCAAGATAAGGTATTACTGAAATCCACGATAATAATGCGAATAACTTATCCCCTTGTCTCCAATAACTCACACCATTGACTAAATCCACAATACCTGTTGGGTCAAATATCCCAACAATATCACCTAATGTATTATACCATTTAGATTCATTGATTATTTTAGATTTTTCAGGATGTACGGCTTTATAAAATTCAATAACAAATGTCTTCTCTTGTTTACTTAATGTTGACCATTTTTCATTAAGATATTTAATTTGTTCTTCTTTATATATTTCTTTAACTCTAAGATTAAACTCAGACTCATTCAGAACTATTCCTTTCATATTATTTTTATTTAATAAATATTATGAAAAACAAAAAAAAGGGACTTATTTAGTCCCTTCTTCAAATTCCATTACAGATTGTTTCTTTTGTTCCACAAATCCTTGGACTCGTTTCCAAGCTATCTCCGCATAATTTGGCGATAATTCAATACCCACCCATCGTCTATCCAAGATTTCAGCGGCAACCAAACTTGTCCCTGAACCTGCGAATGGGTCTAAGATAACATCATTTTTATATGATAATATTTTTATGGCCTTTGTTGGAATGTCCATAGAGAAAGTCGCTTTAGTTAACGATTTAGTGTCCGCAAAATATTTCCACTGACCAAAAACCAATTCCATAAACTCTTTCTTATCCATTTCATCATAGACAACTTTTTTCTTAACTGTACCATCTTCTTGTTCAATCTCAGTTGGGACACCTTTCCATTGTGGTTCACCCTTAACTGTTTTAATATGTTTGTGTTTGTATGCTAATATAACACACTCTTTCGGATTATAAATGTAAGGACTTGAAGGGGACATCCAACTACCCCAAGCAGTAGTTTTACTTCGATGAGGTGAATCTTCTTCCAAATCCACAATCCCAAAGAATTTAAAACCAATTCTTTTCATTACCTGATAAACTTCAGAACAAAAGAATATTCTACCACCTTTGTCTTGTCTGTTTATCTCATAAGGTATGTTGATAGCAATCCTACCATCATCCTTTAATATTTGATAGGCTTGTGTTAACCATTCTTTAGTGAACTTTAAATACTCCTCAAAATATACATCATCATCGTGAACATCATAAGCAATACCTACTCCGTATGGGGGTGATGTAACAATTAGGTCAATTGAATTGATTGGCATATCCGCCATTACATCAATACAACTACCATTTATAATTTTTCCAATATAATTTTCCATACTTAATAATAGATTTTTTGAGTTGGAATGTCAACTACCAACAAGTAATAATGACTAATCCGTGACCACCATCACCTCCTCCACCACCTGCGGCGTTTTGAGCGGAACCACCTCCACCACCACCACAACCGTGACCACCATCACCACCAAATCCACCAACTCTACTCGCAGTACTTGATGAACCACCACCAGCTCCACCTGTGTAAAATAATGGTGTATCAGTATTACCTCCTGACCCATCAACTTGGTCACCCATTCCGTGACCACCATCAATAACAGTTGCTGAATTTGCAGTTCCACCACTAAGTGTTGGTATTATACCTGTACCTGTAATGTTACCACCATTTGCAGTTGCACCACCCGCAGAGTTTCCACCTCCACTAGCACCCGCAGAAACAGGTGATATTAATGTAATTGAGTTACCATTACCACCGGCACTTGAACCACCAACAACACCGATTTGACCCGCAACAGGATTTACTTGTCCTAACTGAGGAAATATAAATGAAGTAGAGTAAGTCCATATTGTTCCCGCAGCTCCTGCAGTACCATTAACAGATGTTGTTCCACCACCACCACCTGTTGGGGCGACATCACCATTTTTCATTAATACCGCAGTAGTTCCCGTTGAGGGGATTACAGAAACATAAGAATGTTCACCTGAACCACCAACACCACCGCTACCATTAATGATACCACCTGTTCCACCGACACCACCTCTACCTACTTGAACGAACAATGTGTCAGGTAATAATGACGCAGGAAAAAGTCCTGCCGCGAATGCTGAAGAACCACCTCCACCACCTCCTGTTCCTGAGTTGTTAGTATTTCCACGACCTCCACCACCGCCAGCACCACCACCTATACATAAAATATAAACGAATGACGCGTTATTTGGTTTTGACCAAGTTTGCCAACCTGTTGAGCCTGATGAGTTAACCCTAAAAACTTGATTACTATTTTCTTTACCGGGTAAGTTAAATATATCTATCATTATTAATTACCAATATGTTATTATGACTAATCCGTCACCACCTCTACCACCATTACCACCTTGGTTAGTTATTCCGGCACCACCGCCACCACCACCACTACCATAGGCTCCGTGTCCTCCTTGTCCTCCTTGTCCACCATCAGATGAACCTCCACCCGCAC
>Ga0209107_10000132_pt1 | contig 43115 bp, 41 predicted proteins | sample LakErihyJuly2011_2_FD_187460 | JGI IMG/M metagenome (GOLD analysis project Ga0209107, IMG submission 187460) | Freshwater microbial communities from dead zone in Lake Erie, Canada - CCB hypolimnion July 2011 (SPAdes) (version 2) | ecosystem: Environmental > Aquatic > Freshwater > Lentic >...
CTGGATCTGGAGTCGTTGTTGTAACGGGTGTTGGGCTCGGCTCTGGTGTAGGGGTTGGTGTAGGTGTGGGCGCAGGTGTAGGTGAAGGTTCTGGTGTTGGTGTGGGAGTTGGTGTAGGTGTAGGTTCTGGTGTTGGCGTTGGTGTTGGCGTTGGTGTTGGTGTAGGTTCTGGTGTTGGCGTTGGCGTTGGTGTAGGTTCTGGTGTTGGCGTTGGTGTTGGCGTTGGTGCTACATATGTAGCACCAGTAACAACATTTGAATTTGCAGAGTAAAGGGCAAATGTGTCGTTATCTGATCTAATATGAAATGACCATACTGTTCCTGCGGGGCGAAGGCCGTCTAGCAAGGAGTGATCAATTGTAATTGTTGTGTTTAAAGAATTTGGTCCGCCAACATTTCCAGTTGCGATTCCCCAGCCATTACACCCAGAGCAATTAAAACTTATAGCATATCTTTCTGGCTGTGTGTTGCCAGTATCGGGTGCTTCCCAAACCAAAACTGTTGATGTCTCATTGCTAGATATAGTTAAATTTCTTGGGGCTCCAATGGTTTTAACAACTGTTGGTGTCACAGATAAAGAGGCATTAGTAAATATAGTTCCGTAGCATCCAGCCCAGCCTAATCCGTCTGTTCCGCTTATTGTTATTGTTACATTTTCATTTGGAGATGTGGTAGTTAGCGAAAGGGTTTTATTAATACCACTGGTTGAATAGTTGCCTCCCGTTGAAATATTTTGATTAGAATCTTGAATCCTTATTGTAGACTGGGCTCCAGGAACATCTGATCTATTCCGAGCATTTACTGTAAAAACAACTGCAGATGGCTGAGATATTGTTACTACTTGAGTAACTGGCGTGTTAACATACGACATAACAAGTGCATCGTCATCCCAAGCGCCCATACTTGGACCACCATTGTCGCAGGAGGCATTATTGTTTGCTGAGCCAGTGATATTTGCTCCAGACCACCCGCCGCCAGTTGATGAAAAAGATCCGTTTATTAGTGTGTCTGCAGCATTAGCTTGGGAGGGACCAGAAAAAAGCCAACCCACTGAGAGTAGGAAGGCTGTAAATATTCTTAACTTCTTAGTCAACTAAGGGACCTCCAGGTAATGCAATATTTTTGCTTACCTGTTAATTATAGCAGAATGTTAGTTTAAACTACTTAGGATTATCGGTTTTATAAAAGCCATTACCCTTAAACTGTATGCCAAATGGCGTAAAGAATCTTATCATATTTGATTCGCATTCTACGCATGTGTATCCTGGATCATCATCTTTAATTGATCTATGCACTGACATTGTTGCATGTGCATCGTCATATGAACATTTGTATTCGTATACTGGCATTATTTTGCATTACTCGCTACGTGTGGTGTTAGTATGAGATTCGGACAATCCCATAAAGGGTGGTCTGCTGGAAGTGGGTCTGGATCAACCTGATCAATTGCAGCAAATATTCTATTTTTATGTAACTCTTCTACTAAGTCCATTGTATTTACAATGGGACCCTTGCTCATATTTATAAACAGAGATCCATCTTTCATTCTTGAAAACACATCTTTATTAAACATGTTTCGAGTTGAATCATTTAGCTCTGCTAATACTATAATTATATCAAATCTTTCTAGCATTGGGAAGAACTTATCTATAATTAATGAGCCCTCGCTACCAGTTCTTGAAAAATTAGTTACTTGCGCTCTTGGGGCAAATGATTTAATTGCCTGAATTCTTTTGCCTATATGGCCATTACCTATTACAGCTATCATTTTGCCATCTAGGCTTTGTTGCTGGCTAAATATCCATTTATGATTACGTTGATTTTCTAAATACATTGGTATACCTCTGTATGAAGCTATAGCAAGACCTATTGTGAACTCTGCTGTTAGCACCGCTGTGTCATGATTTCTTCCATCAAGACCACGATCTTCGTTTATATATCCCATTATTTTTTAGATTTAGCCCTAGCCTTAGCAAGAGCATCAAAATCTTTTACTTTAGTATCTCCTAGGTATCCCCAAGCATGCCCGTCCGTAATCATCTGCTCATTTATAGATATGGTTTGATCATCAATAAATAGCCATCCAAGTATTCTTCCATACTTTTCTGAGGAGTCCATCTTTTCAGTTTTTATCTTTACATTTTTTGCATCTTTTAATTTAGACTTAAGGTATTCTTTTGCCTCAAGACCTAACTTTTTTTCTGCCAAGTCTTTTGTTCTTGACTCTGGCGTATCAATACCAGCAAGCCTGACTCTTGATGCAAATAATATATCAAAACCAAGGTCGATGAGGACATCAATTGTGTCCCCATCAACTACGGCTTCTACCTTCTTAACGTAGTATTCGTACATTACTTCTTCTTAACTACGGCTTTCTTTACTGGGGCTGCCGCTTTTTTAACAACTGGCTTTCCAAATTTTGGTCTTCCAAATCCTACAATTCCTACGATCTGGCTTCTGCGAAGCTTTGATCCGTTCTTCTTTTTGTAAGCACGATTCTTAAGGCAACACTCTCCACCATTTCTTTGATCGCCCTTCTTATCTGAAGATGTATTTCCTTCTACAACATCTACTGTTCCGTCAGTATTGACTGCGACAACAATTCCCACATGAGAAATTCTATCGACGCCATCTGATGGGAAATCAAAATAGGCAATATCTCCTACTTCTGGTGTTGCTACTTCTGCCATCTGCCATGTACCTGCTTTAATAAATGCCTGTGCTCCCGCTGGTGTGTAAACCGTGTTAGGAATCTTTACGCCAGCCTGATCTGCCACCCACATACAGAAACTTCCGCACCATGGTTGAAAGTTTGATTTTGTAAACTTACCATACTTTGTTTCATTTTCTTTTGGACCCTCGATAGTGCCAACTTCTGCTAGTGCTACCTCTACTAATCTTGCTGCCGTACCCTGTTCTGCTGCCATTTTACTTCTCCTATTGTATATTTGGTATTAAAGTATTAGTATACCATTTAGTGCCTCCAGTTGGTTTCGAACCAACGACCCGCAGATTAAAAGTCTGCTGCTCTACCAGCTGAGCTATAGAAGCTTTGTGCCCCCCACTGGATTCGAACCAGTGCTGTATGGATTTTAAGTCCACTGCCTCTACCGCTGGGCTAGGGGGGCGACGCCCCCTCGGCACGATTCGAACGTGCGACGCAGGCCTTAGAAGAGCCTCGCTCTATCCTCTGAGCTACGAAGGGATTGTGCGACAGGTAGGACTCGAACCTACGATTACCGAATTATGAGTTCGGGGCTTTAACCAACTAAGCTACTGTCGCTAGTTTGTTAAGTATATAATATAAATTAGATTTGTCAATAGTTTTTTACTGCTGGGGTTCTGTCACCAGTTTGCAATCTATGGTTTATGTCATTAAAATCAAACATTGTAACTGCAGAATACTTTGTGCCAGAAATTACACTTTTTGCTTCATGAAGATACATAATATTAGATGGAAAAAATAATATATCACCAGCTTCTGGCCTATATGTATAGTTATCAAAATATGGGAAGGATAACTCTCCGCCCTCAAAATCATCATTAAAATATACAACACAAGAAACTACAGAAGAGTAAGATGGTCCGTGGTCTACATGTGATTTAAAATAAGCACCAGGTTCATATTTTATAAAATTAATTGATTCCATATAGTTTAATGGCGGTGTATTTACAAACTGTTCCATGTATTCATTTAAACATGCTACTATTGCATCTTTTGTCTCTTGCCATACAATCTCTAAATCTTTTTTATCTTCAGACATTAGCTTAAAGCTTAATTTATTTACCTTATGGTCTACACAATTTCTAACGCTGTGATCTTTTTTTCGAAACGAAACGGCCACATCGTTCCATTTAAATATTTCAGTTGGGTTAACTGATAGCAACTCTTCAAGTCTTTTTGGTATATCTTTAGGGTTAGGCATGGCATTTTTATATATGCGGAGTCCTAAAAATGGTTCAAGTATTTCCATTAATACCTTCCTTATTTGAATATTGATTTTCTACAATTTGCTGTACGTACTCGGAGAAATGTTTTCTAATACTGCCCATGGGTCTTGATCCGAAAGTCTCCCACAGCCTGTTGTACTCTATTATATTTTGTAGTGTTGTTGGGCATACGATTAGCCCATTGTATGTCTTCATTACGGTTGGCAAAGGCACATGCTTTGTGCAACACTTACACTGCCTTGCCATCTCTTGATATTCGCTCATAGTATTTGCATCCTGTCCATTGCTTCTCTCAAACCTTCAGGCATTCTTGGCGCCCTAATCATGTTATAAGATGTTGTGTCTGGGTCATCTTTGGCCCCAAAGTCATTATCATAGTTCATTGATTCGTATGTATGTATATTTATTTCTTGATTATTATCAAACCTTGTTCTACTAATTGAATTAAATATTGCTCCACACGTGGCATCCGCTAAATCCTTAGAGCCTTTTCTTGGGTGATCTACCTTGTCTCGCATAATTCTAAGCTGACATAGCTCGTCTATCAGCAGAGGTATGTGTGGCCCAATAAGCCTTTCTTCCGCTACAATCATTGCCATGTCGTCATAGTGTTTTTTAGCGACAGATAGAATCTCTGTATTGATGCCATATTGTTTTAGTTGTTGCATCATATCATGAGAGTTCCATCTGTCAAAGGTACAAATTGCTATATTAAATCCTCTTGTTTTTAATGAAAGAATATAGTCTTTTACTTCTGTAAAGTCAACTGATTTATCTGGTGTTGGCGTCCAATATCTGACTGCGTCAACCTCTACAATGGGTGCAGGTTGCGAATAAGTGTCTGTCACCTTTACGTTAACCCATTTATTAACATGCGCCATTGTTACAGCACAATGGTCGTGCTTTTGCGCTAGGTCTACGTGTATATAATATTTTTTATCTGGGTCTGGGAGAAACCATTCTTCAAGCCTTCCAAAATTATCTACAGCTAATTGGCCTACATTAAATGCCTTCTCTACTTTTTCCCTTGACTTAAAAAATGCATCTACTGCGTCAGGCGGCATGCAAGCAAATCTTGAAAGGGCATCAGTCGGATTTGTATAAAATGCTGTTTTAAAATCGTCAATTTTTCTTACTGGGTTTATCTCCCACGTAGGTCTTTTAATAGCATAAACTTTAGGGATCTTATAAGATATTATATGATCTTCTTCCCACTGTATTTCAAATTCATTTCCACTTGTTCCGTCTGGCATCTCTTCGTACATCTTAAATTTATGATCTCTGATTACAGTTTCTTTTTCTCCTACAACCGCATCATATCTTTGCTGTATGTAATCATTCTTAAATCTAGGGAATGAAAGAAGAATAACTTTGCCAAAGTCTGGAAAACGAGAGTCTACCGATGCCCTATACATATCATACACAGCACTACCTGTTTTTGCTTGATCGTGACCAGTTGTATTATCAATTGCAAAGCCAGAAATTTCATCCAGAATAACAACGATAACGTTATATCCTTCCCAAGCCTCTCTTTCTGAGTGGCCAGAGTGAACCGTTATAGCCTTGTTAAACTGGATTTCAGATGCTTTGGAATAGTACTTGCCAACAAACCATGGGGACTTGTCTATGCGACTCCTGAAGCCCTTAAAAAATACGTTAGTTGCTTGCTGGGAGTTGATTGCAATATTAATAATGTCAATAGAGTCACCAGGTGGCTTTCCGTAATATGTCGCTGGATCTTTTAAGCATAATAGCAAGTAAACTATATACGCTACGGCAATTGTAGAGCAATAATCTTTTCCAGAACCTTTTCCCAATTGAGCTACAACTTCATTGGCAGTTTGTTTAAATCTTATATGACCTTCATCTTCACCAAATAATTTTTTTAAAGTAGACTCTTTATATATCTGAGAACTTTTTTCAATTAATATGTATTGATATTCTGAAAGCGGTGGTAAACCTAGATACTTAGGGTCATTTACAAACGTACGAAGGTCTACTGGCTTTTCTTCAAACTCTTCGCCATCTAAAATGTCAATTAAATCTGAAAAATCAAACGACATCAGCATCCTCAATTATTACTGCTTCAACTATGCCAGTAATTTGAGAAAGTCTTTTTGCCACTTCCATTTTGCACTTAGGGCAAGATGCGGTTGTTTCCTTTAATATTCCTACCAGAATTTCTTGCTTGCGTTCTGTTTCTGCAATTTGAGAAGCTATCTGAGTATTTTCTAAAACACCAACTGATTGAAGCATTGCTATTCTTTTAGTCTCTATGTCTGCTATCAGCTTTAGGGCAGCCGCCTTAACGCTAAGCTGGCCCTGCGTATCTGCGTCTTCCACAGTCTTCCAGGCCTCTTTAATAAGCATTGCGTAGTGTTGGTCTGCACCAGATATTGCTTCTCTGGCACGGTCACGAATGTTGCTGTCATTATGAACAACACCCTTCCACTCATCAATAAACTCTAAAACTTCTTTTCTGGAAAAGCCAGTTGATGTGGCTATCTGTGTTGCTGAATTACCTTTTAAAAGCTCTTCTACAACCTTGTTCATACGGTCAAAGTGAACCGCTGGCTCTATTTCATTCATAATTAAATTATACCATGTTTTAGTTGACTAGGACTTATTGGCTATTTTAAGAAGAATTAAATATCCTATTAAATCATCAATATCATTATCGCCAGGAAATGCTTTATCGTTTTGAATTCTATTTAATTTATCATCAATTCGGACACGAATCTGTTCTGTTGAATCCGCCTTGGAAAATATGCGAATTGGATCTAGTGCTGAGTTTCCGTATGAGATATTTTTCTTTATAAGCATCTCTGAAATCTCTAAACACTCTCTAATGATCTTGTGGCCAGAAGGAGCATCTGTTGCAATTAACTGAAGGTCTGTTATCCAAGCCTGATATCCGCCATCTTTATTTGGGTACTCGCTCATTTTTTTCTCAACAATCCAAACTCTTGTAAATATCTCTGTATAGTCATAGCAGAGACCCCGCACTCTTTACCTATTTCCGTAACTGTTTTCTTTTGAACTATGTATCTTCTGTATAGCCAATCTTTGCTTTGATAAAGTTTCATCGCTTAGTAAGCACCTGGTTACTATAGTGTGCAATTCCAAAGCTATCTGCAACATCAAAATCTATAATTTCTAAACCGTATTTTTTATTAAAATAATCAGCAGTTCTTTGCTTTCTCATATTTCTTAACTGATTTTTATACCAAGATTCAGCATACCCTGGGTTAGCCAACCTTATTGCAGACTTCTCATCTTTTGTAGGGTTTTTGTTGCCAATGTACGCCTGCCACGAGGATGGGCTAATAGTAATAACCTTAGCACCAGTAGACATAAGCTCAGCAATAACAACTCCATAGACATAAGACAATTTTATCACAGCATCTGGTGATCTGACAAGTATTGCACCCTCTACGGCAATATAATCACTCTTTAATTCATCTAGCATCATTGCCATTTTGTTTTTTGCATCATAAATTTTTTCATATATATCTTCGCCAACAAGATTTATCTTTCCCCACTTTAGGGGAATATCGTCTTCCATTAAACAAAAGGCTATAGAGTTGGTTGAGGCATCTATCCCTAAAACCCTATTTGCTTTTGTCTTTATGAGGCTAGCTAATTTCATCTACTATTCCTTGTAATAATTTCTTTGATTTAGAATTTGATTTCTTTAAACAGGAAGAGCAAGATTCATCTGAGTTGTATCTGCTAAGCTGAGATTTACATGTTTTACATAACCTGACTGCACCCTTTTTGATAGCTTTTTTTTCATAATACTTTTCCATGATTCTTTTATTTGTTGCAACCCTGCAACACTCATCTGTACAATATTTTTGATTATGGGTTTTCCCAATAAAATCTTTAGCGCATTCCGTATTAGCACAAATCATATCTTAGGAACCTTATATAAGTCTATTTCTACTGTGCCCACTGGACCAGACTTGTCATAGCATGCCTTTTTAACTGGGCAATAAGTACAGGGCATCTTTGACTTAGTTGATCCTGATGGCCTTACTGGTAGGTCTCCATTTTGAAAGTTATCCCAGACTTGCTCCATCCAAGAAAATGCCTCTTCGATTATTGCTTTATTCTTATCATTCATTGAAATAGGAATAATTAATATCTCTTGGGTGTTTTTGTTTTCATACAGAAAGAATCCTTCTTTAGCATTCTTTAATTTCATATAGGTTAATAGCTGAAGCATATGGTTTGCTGACGACTTCATCTCTGACTGCCTAGTATCCCATACCTCTTGCTTTGCCGTCTTGATTTCACCAATCACAGTTTCGCCATCATACTCCATAATAAGATCTATAAAACCTCTAATTGGAGGATATTCATTAATAATCTCTTCTTCTTCAGCTTTCCATTCTGGCATAGTCTTGATTAGCTTTTGCAGTCTCTCGTGAGCTTGTGTTCCTTGAGCCATATTGGCAACAGCTACAGCATCATTATCATCAATAAAGACTGCGCCAGAAAACGCCATGTACCAATATCTTGGACAAGTTCCATGACCGTATCCAAGTGAACTTGGGCTAAATGATTTCTTTGTCATCTCGCCGTCTGCTCTTTTTGTATTTCGATAGGATTCATCTAGCAGGGCAGCAAATTTTTCTGGGTCAAAAAACTTTCCAGTGTGTTTTTTAAACTTAAGATTCTTTACAATATCTCTGGCCATTTATGAGTTATACCTAACGACATACTTAAGTGCATCTACAAGCTTGTCTATGGACTCTTTTACTGAATAATATACATTCTTTTTATTGTTATTTACGGTACCAGCTTTGTCTTTAGCAATAGTAGAGTAAACAGAAGACATTACTGCAAACTTAGTAGACATTGCTTGCAGTTCCATAATAAGAATAGGGGCTTTTGCTGATGGAACATCTGGTGTCATCAATAGCTTTACAACAATAGCCAATGCTTTGTCTAGGTGCTCATCTTGCATGTATTCGTGCAGATCATTGAACTCTGTTATATCACTAATTAATTGAAGTGTGTTCTTATCTTCCGCCATTTTTAATCCTCTTATCTAATTTGTCTATGAACAACCCCATAGGGTATCCAATTAAAAATCCTACTGCAATCCCGCAAAGGAAAAACATTTCCATTAGATGAACCTCTGAACTATTCCGAAACCAATCCAAAGACCAACTATTCCCATCAGTCCTGCGAATACAGGAGGTGCTGGAATTGGTAGTTTAAGAATACTAAATATTGCACCTACCGCAGTGCCAGTTAATGTTGTTAAAAAAATTTCTTTAATCATGATTGTCCTCCCAGAATTGCATTAGTTCTTCTAATACAGTCCATTCAATAATTCCAAGTCGTACCTTGGAATCTTTACCTATAATAATCTTTAATGCTGGATGCATATCTCTGCTTACTTTAAATGTATCAGTGCATATCTTTGCCCAGATGTCTTTATTTAAAGTGAATGATGATCCTGCTTCTTTATAATCAACAAGGAACTGTTTCCATTGAGCGTCACCCTTTTGATAATCTCCACGCCCACTGTTTTTTTGAGCCTTAGCCCCATCCCTTTTGACTTCTGATCTTTCTGACATCAGCCAACACTATACCTTGTCTCATGCCCATCCTTACATTTCCAGTACATCTCCATGGAATTTGTGTTGAATTCATATGACTCAACATATAAATCACACTTTGAGCAAGGCCTCATCTGTTTTATTATTTGAATATTTTCATCAAGAATATTTTCTTCAACATTAATATTTTTTAAAAATTCATTAAGATTTGGCATCAATGTCCTTAATTAGCTGATCAACAACCTTTGGATTATCTTTTAAGTATGTGACAGCTTTTGCACGACCCTGTAATCTTTCTCCATTTATAGTGTACCAAGCGCCGCCCTTTTCTATAGCGCCAACCATTTCTGCGACATCCAGAGTCTCTCCAACAAGATCAACTCCTAGAGATTCTCCTTGGTAGTAGAAATCGTATTGTCCAGATAAGTTAGGGGGGCCGAGCTTGTTGTAATCAATAATCCAATTGACTGGTCTGCCAACTCTTTGTTCAATAATCTTGTCACCAACCTTAACGCCTGCTTTGATAGCATTAGCTTCAGCCTCAGAAGACCAAAGCTTAATGACGGTGGAAGAGAAGAACTTGACTGCCATTCCTCCTGTCGGTATGTGGGAGGCATGCATAGATCCAAACTGATTTCTTTGTTGTGAGATGAGTACCAATAGTGTGTTCTTGTTTGCATAGTTTAACATCTTGACTGCGTGAGTCATATCCTTTGCTTCAGCGCCGATTTGCTTTGTGTCTTGCAAATCTTTCATTTCATTACCATCTTTTTCAAAATAAATAGCTGGTAGTAATGCTGATATAGAATCAACTACAATAATATCAACACCCGCATCCATTAGCTTGGTAGCAACATCGACCATATCATTAACTGTTTTAGCTGGTGAGTAGATAAGGGAAGACGAATCTACTCCAAGCATCTCTGCCCAAGCCTGATCGTAGGATGCTTCAGCATCAATCCATGCACAAGTCTTACCTTCTTTTTGTGCAATCGCAATCATCTGTAAACAGAATGAAGATTTTCCCGCTGACTTATTGCCCCAAACAAGAACCTGTCTTCCGTAGCCAAGCCCACCTTTTAAGGCCATGTTAAGGCCAATGCTTGGTGTCTTTTGCTTTTCTACTTTTACGTCTTGTGCTGCTTTAACTCTTGCTCTTGTTTTTGGATCTAGTGCTGCTAGGATATCGTCTATCGCTATAGTCATTTATTCTCTTTCTTTTATACAATTATATCATTAAAATAAATTGCCGTGAAGCTTTGCTCTATCCTTATTTATTTCCATTTTTTTAAATAGAATTTCATCTAAGCTATGTTCTACAAATCCACCATTACGCATTGATGCATACAAATCAAGAGTTCTAATTAATATATCAACCATCTCTTCTACAATTTCTTCAGACCCTTTATTCTTTCTCATAGCTTCAAGAACTTCAGTGACCTCAGAGTGTATCAATGCTAATTTGTTTCCAAATACATCAAAGTTTTTTGGCTTATCCCAAAAACCTTTTTCAATTGCAGTCTCGTGCAATAATGCTGCAAGTACGTCTAGCCCATAGTCTGTGACTAGTACCATCTCGCCTTTACTCGAAGTCTGTAATGAGCTGGTCGTTATTGAACCCTGATTCATTTTTTCCTTTTAGCGTAAATGTAAATGTCTGATCATCTGAATTGTAATCGACCTTAAGTTCTTGGTCATCTGTTGCAGCATTCATAAATAAATCTGTGGACACTGTGATTGTGCCAAGCGTCTCTAGTGCCGCAATTAAAATCTTTGGTACGCTAAGGGCACCAAATATATCCTCTGCTGTACTCACTTTAATGTCTTCTGTCATTTTATCTCCTTGATATTTAGCGTTCCGTCATCTAGTTTAGCTAACGTCACCTTGCATTTCATTCCTTCTCGCATTTTTGCTAAAGTCATTTTATACATTGCTGGGAAAGCAATTGCTCTTGTTAACTTTTTGTCTCTGTCCGATAAGACGATGTGGCTCATTTGCTTCCCAGCCTTGGTTGTGTAAGGTGTAAAGTTTACCACAATGTACTCGTCTTTTTCAAGATCATACGTTTTTCTGTACAGATAATCAACAAATAGGTCACTAGAGTCTGGGCTTATATCGGACACCTTTATATACCTAGCTATTCTGTTGTCTCCAACTAGAATAAAATACATCTGTCCTGCTTCAATTTGTGTTTGCTCAGTATGGAATAAACCAACAGAACCAGTCTCATCAACTAGCTCAACTCTAGCCCACCCATTTCCACGCTTGATGGACTTAACCATTCCAAACATTACAAATGAACCAAGATCGTCAAACTCTTCAATTGGTCTTGCCTGAGCTTTAATCCTTGGAGGAATTCCTTCAAGATTAAATGTTGGAATACCTAAGTATTCATAGTAATTGTCTTTTTCATTTCCTTGCCTTTTGTTATCAGTAAACGCAGCACCGCCGATGGAGTTAAGAGCAGCAATAGCACGGCTATTAATGCCAGAACCCTTTTTCGATGCCTTATCAATAAAGTCAGCATAGTCACTGAACGGTCTTCTTTCTATTATCTTGTTTGCAATACTGTCTGAAATAAACTTTACTTCAGCCAATCCAAATCTAATTGCATTATCTTGTAAAGAAAAATAAACCTGGGACTCATTGATATGAGGTAGTAGTACTTTTAGCCCAAGTCTTTTTGACTCAATTAAATATTCTGTTCTTGCGTCTTTATCATTTTCATTTTTAAGAATTGAAAACATGAACTCAAGCGGATAATAAAACTTAAGCCAAGCAGTATAATAACTAAGCATAGAGTAAGCAACAGCATGGGAACGGTTAAAAGAATAACCAGCATGCGCTTCAAAATCATGCCATAGCGCTTCGGCTTTTTTCTTAGTAATGTGTTCTGAAGCCCCAGCAATAAACTTATCTTTGAACTGGTCAAACTCTTTTGCATCCTTTTTCTTTCCAATAATCTTGCGGACCTTATCAGCCTCTGCCCAAGTCATACCGCCCAAGTGTACGCATGCCTGCATAACTTGCTCTTGATATATAATAACACCATATGTATTCTCGGTAAAAGGCTTCATAATTGTGTGCATGTAGTCCACAGCTTCGTTGCCATTCTTGCGACTAATGTAGGCTGCACCCACTGTATTCATTGCGCCAGGGCGCACAAGTGCATTAGAAGCAGCAAGATCTTCAAACTTATCTATACCCATCTTAATCAAAAGGTTTGTATAGGGCGTTGCTTCTGCCTGGAATACACCCTTTGTATACCCGTCGTTCAACATCTTGTAAACATTAGCATCGTCCATAGTCATTTCAGAAAGATTAATTGTTTTGCCGTGTCTATCTTTAATTGATTTAAGGGTATCAGAGATCACAGATAAAGTCTTAAGACCTAGTGCATCTAGCTTAATAAGACCTATATCTGCAACCGTATCCATATCGTATGCGACGACTGGAATTCTTCCTGATACTTTATCTTGAGAGTCTTCACGAGATTCAACTGGTGCAAACTTTCTTAGATCATCCTTTGCAACAACTACGCCAGCGGCGTGTACACCAACTGATCTGATTCTTCCACGAAGTCTATCGGCAAGCCAAACAACTTCTGGGTAACGCATTCTAAATTCTTTTGTATTAGGGGAATCAATAAAGTCCTCAAAGGTATCTACTGACTTTAGTGCACGGTTAACTTCTTGAAGGGGAACCATGAAAACACGAGAAGCATCTCTAACTACACCTTTGTCTTTAAAGTATGTATAGGTAGAGATAGAGGCAACGTGCTTAAACTTCTTCTTTAAATAATCTTTAACTTCTTTGCGACGGCGGTCTTCAAAGTCTGTATCAATATCTGGAAAGTCATTGCGCTCTTCATTAATAAATCTAAAGAACAATAGGTCATATTTAATTGGGTCAACATCAGTAATCCCTAATGTATAACAAACTAAAGATCCAGCGGCAGAGCCACGACCTGGACCAACCATAATGTTATTTTCTTTAGCCCAATTAATCATATCCCCAACAACAAGAAAGTACGAAGCAAAATTCTTCTTGGCAATAATCCCAAGTTCTTCGTTAAGCCTGTCCATATAAATAGGGTCTGAAGCCTTCTGAAGCCTCTGTAAGCCCTTTTCAGCCAGCTCCCTTAGTCTTTCATCGGCATCTGTCTTTGGGACTGGCAGGAGGTCTAGGCCCTGATAGAAGTCATAGTCTCCAACCTTATCTGCAATTTCCATTGTATTCTCATATATGTCTGTTCGATTAATCCCAGCTTTATTAAAGTCTGCCTCTATTTCGGAACGGCTTTGAATAAACAAATTCATATCTTGGAATGAAATTCTACGGTCAGGATAAAGATAGTTAAATCTATCTAACATGTCTTTCATATTTCTGGACATATCGAAGTCCATATCTTTATCAGCCTTTGGAGATGTTGATAGAATGAGTAATGCTTCTTCTAATATTCTATCTTCTTCTTTAGCAAAGTGGGCATCTCCTGTTGCCACCGCTTTAATTTCAAGCTTGTCTGCTAATTCTAGAAGGGCGGAGTTGATCTCCATAGGGTTATGTGATTGCACTTCCACATAAAAATCTTGTCCGAAAGTTTGTTTAAAGCCTTTGAGAAGAAGTTCTGCTTCCTCCATGTTACCTTTATCGATAGCCTTACTAATGAGTCCATTAAGACATCCGCTGAGAACGATAATACCTTCGCTATAATCATTTAAAACCTCTCTATCAATACGTGGCTTATGATAAAAGCCTTCGTTCCAAGCAAGTTCTTGTAGAATATTTATATTCTCCAGCCCCTTTTTATTTTTCGCTAGCAGAATAATATGGTTGTAGGCCTGAATAGACTTGTCTGTTTTAGAAGATCTGTCAAACCTATCGGTTGGAGAAATGTACGCCTCAACACCAAGAATTGGCTTAATGCCAGTTTCCTTTGCGGCAATCTGCATATCTCTGTGTGAAGAGAGAGTACCATGGTCTGTAATTGCAATCGCAGTTTGCCCAGCATCTAACGCTGCTTGGCATAATTCTTTAGGTGAATTTAGTCCATCCATTAATGAATAATAGGAGTGAACATGTAGGTGTGTAAAGCTCATTAGTATCCGCCTGTGCATTCATTTCTAGTGTGATATAACCTAATTTTAGTTAATATCTTTTTTGTTGGTGCATATAAATCTTCTTTACAGCATCCACATTTCATATGCCATTCTCTAGCAAAGAAATCGTATACTGCACCTACATAATTTTTATACTTATTTGAAACAAATGTCTCAAATGGATCTGGTATCTCGTAGGTAATCATGTTGTCATTCTACTAAATAACACAGGGGCAGTCAATAGACTGCCCCTGCTATTTAATTATTTACCAGTCTAAGTTGCTGCTTGTGGCTGAAGGCTCATCTGCATGAGTACTTTCTCCAGCAAAGAAAGCTTCTTGTTCTGTGTAAGGCATGTCACGAACTGCTGCAGTTTCAAGTTCAAACAGCTCTAACCCTGAAGCATCAAACGGTGCTTCATCTTTTGCCAAAGGAATGATTGTGTAACTTGTATCTGTTTTTGTTCCAGAACGCTTAACACGCCACATCAGATTAGTGATGCTTCCCATTTCGCCAGCATATTCAATTAGTGTTGGAGTAATTGTTTTACCACTTGACCCCTGAGAAAGAATAGCCACGTATGGATCTTCCTTGCCATCGTCAACAAGAACATTAATGTAAAGTCGTGAACGACCCTTCCATCCCGCCTTGTAATCTTTACGGTGTTGCTCACATCCGTAGCACTTGCCTTGGTCTTCCATTGTGCAAAGACCCTTACGGCGATAATCTTTTGGATTTGTGTGCTCTACAGCAATAAATCCAAGACCAGCCTTTTCGTTGTATGTTGGTGAGTCTGGATCTAGTTCCTGCAAGAAACGAATCTTTACGCTTTCTGCATCCTCTAGCTTTACCCAGCGACCTTTTGTTCCTTCGCCACCACTTGATTGTGGTTTGTCCATAACTTTATTAAGATCTTTTAGACCTTTTACTATTCCCATATGTTTCTCCTTTGTAGTTGATGGTATAAATCCATCTGTTTATTATTTTTGATGGGTCCAAGATTGATATTCAATATTGGAAACTGCGTTTTTAATACAGGCTTTAATTTCCTCTTCGGTCATATCACCAGCATCTTTTGCATCATGTGGATATATCTTACCATATTCATACGAAGCCCACAAGAGGTCTTTATTGTTTAATCTAGAGACTATGCTGTTGGCAAGCTCACGCCCAGCGTGGTCCGCATCAGTCATTAGAGTAACCTTATTAAAATATCTATTTATTAATGCCAAGTTTTCTGTGGATATATGGCCACCAAGCGTTGCAATAACATTGGGGAATCCAGCCTGATGCACACGGATTGCATCAAAGCTAGACTCTACAATAATAACATTGTCACCTATTTTTTTAGCACGGTGAATGTTAAACATAGTTTTACTTCTTGGTAGATTGGTGCTGTTCTTAAATTTCTTTTCTGATATTGATCTTCCAACAATACCAACTGCAAGGCCGTCTGGGCTGTGTACTGGAACTGTAACCATGTCCTGCTTTGGGGAATAGCCTAAAGAAAAGTGCGCCATCGAAGACATATCAATGCCCCTAGACTTAAAATAATTTTGTGCTTCTGGGCTGGCAACTAGGTCGTTATATAAATTCTTTAGTATCTCTTCTGGGAACTCTACGAAGTCTGGCTTGTCTTCTAGCATATCGTTTAGCAGATCATCAAAGTTTTCTAGTGTCTCTGCCTCTTTTGAATAGACGTATCTCATAGCTTCAAAATCATTCTTATGTAAAACTCTTTTAACTATCTCTATCAGTGATCCAGTTTCACCACATGATGGATTAAAGCATAACCATGCGCCAGTTGTTTTACTTATGCTGCAGCTAGCACTATGTCTATTGGAATGAAATGGGCAGTAGAAAGAGATCTCTATATCTGTTTCACCCGCTACCTGTAAGCCAAGGCTTTTTACAATTGCCTTTATATGCTGCTTAGAGTATTGCGTGGTATCAGCTTTCCTTGCGTAATTGCTTCGTGATGCCATGCCGTCTTCTTTCCTACATAAGTGCCATAGAGTGTCATTAAGAACATCCATGTCGTGCCATCAAATTCTACCGAAAAGTTAGTGTCTATGTCAAGTACCCTAAGATACCCTTTGTCTCTCATCTGGTGCGTAAGCATACTTTCATATTGATACTTAATGCGAACCATATCAGAGTCATCTAAAAATTCAACTCTAACCTGGAATCTTTTTATCGGTTTGTGATTCATTATTTTGGAACGGATTCTCATAAATCTCTTTGACGATACCCCTGTTGATATCCCAATCTAAGTATAAACCAAATTCATGTCCATGTCGATTCTTACGTGATACAATCTCAATCATATTTGTTCCTGGATATCTGTGGACTGCCATCGCCATATCAGCATCATATTCAATAGCCTTTGACCAAGCTACCTGAGACATCATGGGTGGATTATCTTGATCTGAAACATCGTCTGCAGTTGCTGCGGTAATATCAATAATAGGAATATTGTTTGATACTGCAAGCATCTTAAATTCACGGGAAACATTTCGGTTTCTTTCAACTTCAGAGTTGCTTCGCTTGTTGTCATTAAATAGCTGGTGGTAATCAAGGATAACCAAGTCTGGCTTGTGCTGGTCGATCTTCCCTTGAATAGTTGCTGGAGTTACCTCAGTGTTACCCTCATTTGAAATAAGGATAAAGCTATTCTTGTCAGCAAATTTCTTTGTTGACCATGAGCGGAAGTCATCAATGTTAATGTCTCCCCTTGAAAAATCAGAAGCCTTAAATAATCCAGAGCCAAGCATTGTATAAATACGATCACGCATATTCTCTGGTGACATTTCAAGGGATACAATCATAGGCTTAAACCCTTGCTCCCACGCTTTACAGGCAAGGTAGGATGTAAACCACGTCTTACCACGCCCTGGCCAGCCGATAGCGACGATAAGGTGGCCTGGAGCCATACCTGTTGGGTATGCCAAATCTATAGCCTCAAAACCAGTCTTGATGCCTGGAGAACCACCCATCTCTGCAGAGCGTACCTTAAGCAATTCCATATATCTAATTGCTGCATCTGCATCCGTGATGTCTAGATCTCGAACATTGTTTGTGAACCTGCTGAGGCCAGCTAATTGAGACTGCATGTTCTCAAGAACTCTTGAGGCAGCATCTTCTTTAAGCGATGATCCAGCACGGAGAATAATAGTCTTAAGTTTGTTTGAAATAAATTCATTCTTAAGTGTGTCTAGGTAGTATCCTGTCTGGCCTTTAACATCTACTGGCTCAAAGTCTTTAAACTTTTCTTGAAGAATTCCTGCTTCTGGAACGGCTTTAAACTTATAGTAGTATGACTTTAGACCGTCCCAAATATCTTTATGTGATGTAAATAGATCATCTACGTTATCCGCAAGGAGTGTACTAATGTCTTTATTTTTGCATACCGCTGAGATTAACTCTGCTTCTGTATTCACTCTAGTCCGCCTTGCTCTACCATCTTCTTCGTTTCCTCTAGTAACAAACGACGCTTTGCCTTATCCTTTTCAATCTCAGTCCTGACTGTATCCATCTTGTCAAAGTTGTATAAAAAGAACTGGATAGTATGTCCGTGCTTTGTTAGATTGAAATAGTATTCAAGCAACTCTTTAGCACGATCAAATCCTACACTATCAATCACATCTTGCATAGCCCATTTTTCACGGAACTTGTTTATTGATGGGGCCTTACCATACTTCTCTTTGTAAAGGTTTTGATAGAGAGAGAGAAGGATATATGGCTCTTTGCTATTTGCCACGCTTTAGCTCTTCCTCAACCTCTTCTGTTTTTTGAATTAGTTTGTTCTCAACAAAAGTATATACTCGCTCTGTTGCAGCTTCTACTGTCTCGCCTTGCCTTACATCATCTTCAATGCCTACACCAATCTTAATGCTTTCATAGTTACCAAGATTTCTAGTAAAGGACAAATCTACTTTTACTCTCGTTGTCATTTGTGCTCCTTCTTTATGTGGTTGGATAATGTTATGTGTGCAAAATCGGATCTTACTTCAAGCTCTTTATTACAGGTTGGGCAAATAACTATTCGGCTACTTGCCATCCTTATCACCTTTAGCCTTAATAATTAATACTGGGCCGTTCAATGAATTCCAGTATTCAACTTCTGCTTCACGCTTGCGTTTTTTTGCAGCGCCTGTCTCAAGTGTATAACGTGCCATTTCAGCCATTACTCCGCCTTCCATACTGGGACAAACTTTCCGTCTTCTGTCTTAGTATACAATACTAAGTTGTTTTTGAGAAGGGCTTGAACCTCTGCCTTTGAAGGAATCTCTTTTGAGTGTCCTGAATCTAATATGTGTTGGTGTATATCTAATATGTTCTTTTGATTAAACATATACTGAGACCAATTTTCGCTATCTGGTTGTCCTATTGGATATATCTTTTGAGGGGTAGCAACCTTTTCATTTAATATATATTCTTGTATAGTTACCCTATGCTTGTTAAGCATAGAGGCAACTTCTACAACAGTATAAGCAGTCTCCATATTCTTTTTAACCTGGGAATATGAATACATAACTCTCTTCTTGTCTGGGTAACACCAAGCAATCATTTCATCCTTTGATCTGGATGCTTTTAAAACCTTATGTATCTTATCGTTTAAGAAGAAATACCGTAAGCTTTTTGATTTGCCGTCTCTTTTGATTCCAGCCATTTTCCGAAAGCACTCGTTTCTTTATTGCACATCCAGCGTTTGCCGCACATGATACAGAATAATTCCATATGTAGTTTTTGTGAGAATACTCTGTCTACAAAAACTCGTCCATTACATTTTCCGCACCACATTATAAGGTAAACAACTTCCCGTCAACGACACATGAATAGTCAGGAGCCACGTGGATCATCTGAATATGTGGGTAATCATTAACAATGTGAGCAATTGCAAATCCCTTTTGCCAATCGTGATGCTGCATGTATTTCATTCCTGGACCCTTTTCATCACACATGTGGCCAAGCTCATAGCCTCGAAGTGTTTCTCCTTCTCCGCCGTTTCTTAATTCATAAGTGACTAGGTGTGATGCAATTCTGTGAGAGTGGCCTCTAATTAAAGATACTTGCAGGTCTTCCATATCTTTTCGAACTGAGCCTGTTGCTGCAATTGAAAGGCCGTGGTGTACGTGAATGTCTCCAAATCTGCGCTTTGGCAATTCGTTATAATGAATGTATTCATATCCTAATGAATCAAGTCCCCATAAAGCTTCTGGAGTTACTTCGTTTATATAGTCTGGCAATTTTGCATCTACATAATTAAAAATTCTAACATCGTGATTACCAAGCGCTGAAAATAGCTGCGCTTCTGGGAGCATGTCTCTTGTCTTCGCATAAAAGTCTCTTGCGCCCTTTGCTTCGTGACGCATCATTGGAACAATAAGATCACGGCTATCTGTCTTGTGCAGATTTAAAAACTCTGCTGATCGACCTTCTGTGTACTTGCTATAGCATGCTTGATCATCTGTATCGCCAAGGTAGTCAACGACATCTGGCTTAAACCACTTCATTACTTTAAACCAAAGCGCAATCATCTTATCGTCTTGATATGGGAATTGCTGGTCGGATGAAATCATCCACTTTAAATCGTTGCTCATTGTCTACCTTAATATGTAAAAAAGTCACGGGTACGTGACTTTGATGTTACAGTAATTGTAACATATTGGTGATGGCTGTCAATAGGTTAAGCGGCTGCTGGTGTTCCAGTAGCAAATACAACTACTTTGATATTTGATTTAGTTGCTGATCTAAATAAAACAAATGCTGCGGTGGTTGTTACCTTGGAAACCTGTGTAAATATTTGAGACTGTGCGAATGATGGCTGGCTAATACCCTCAATATAAAATTGAACCCATACTGTTGGCGCTGAAGCCCACTTTTGTTTGCCAAATTTAAATTCTTTTGGTTTGGGTGTACCTGATTCTACAGTGATTGGAACAGGGCCAGAATTCCACAGCATGGTTGTAATTTGATCTTTCTTTCCTTCTTCTTGAGCATTTTCCAATATAATGCTTTGTGCTGTGCTTTTTGCTTCTATTGCTCCTAGATCTATAATAAGATTGTTAATGATCTCTGCTGTTACTGGATCTCCAGGAGTTATAGCTCTTGATTTTATTGCCATTCTTTACTCCTTTGGCTGTTCCGCTGGAACTTCCTGTGATTTATTTGCTTCAGCAAGCTGTGTTATTTCTGCACGAAGAATTGCTATGTGTGTCTCATATTGTGAGACAATCTCTCCGATGCGCTGTTGCAAAGCCTGTATTACTAGTTCTAATTTTTCCATTATATCTCCTTGATAGATTTACAGTATACCATTATGGTGTATTGTTGTCTAGTTCATGCAAGGAATTATATGACTCAGTTGTCATATCTGCATCTTTAATGCCCCTATGTCTTGCATAAGATTCTTTTAGTGGTGATTCGCAATCTGGGCATGTTGCATAGGCCCACGAACTATCTAATGAAGCAGCGTAAAGCTCTTTGTCATCTATACATACAGAACAAAAAAACTTAAACATTATTTCCCTCTAATTCTAATAGTTTTGCTTCAAGCAAGTCAACTTGAGCTTTCAAATCTCTAACTACTGGTATTAATAAAAATGCCATATTCTGTGGATTTCTAAGTGATGTTGGCTCTCCATTCATATTTCTTTCAACAAATAGCCCGAGACCTGCATCTTCTAGATCTTCAACTATTGGGCCCATTCCATGAGTTCCCCAAACTTCGGATTGAGTTTCTGGATGATTGTTTATATAGGTATAAAAAGTTGGCTTAACTTTTAATATTCTTTCATAATAATGTCTTGGAACGTCAACAATATTTTCTTTAAATCTTCTAGATGAACTGTCTAATACAGATTCTACTATATATCTAAAAGTCCTGGCTCTCACGGTATTTCTAATTTCTGCAGCATAGTCTAGATCAGAAGCATTAAGAACATCCACTGCAATTCTATTCACATCTGTTGCAGTTTGAACTCTAAAAGATTTAACTCTATCTGTATAAGGATTTCCTATTCTAAATACGTAGTTATCTCCAGTTGTCCATCCTAGATAAACCTTGTCTCCAAATATAATTCTTGGTAGGACTCCAGCTGCGGGGGTTGTTGGAGCCTTTAAATCTCCAGTCGTGGATCCAATATCAAATCCTCCGATAGTGCCAGATGTTGCGGTAACTTGGCCAGTAAATGAACCAGTGGCTGCGCTTAAATTTCCAGCAAAGGAAGCACTGCCAGATGAAGAAATTGCAAAAGTTGTTTTTGTTCCGTCGTATGCTGTAAGTCCTGTTGAGTTTAATACAACATACGATCCGCTTGATGGAGTTATTCCTTGAGAAGTATTAATTGTAAACGTGCCTGGAGTTATTACTATACCGTTAGATGTAATGTTTGTAATTTGATTATTTGCAGATGCAATTGCAAATCCTCCAGCCTCTAGCTTTGTGTCCAGACCTGTTTTTGTAGCATATGTTGTATCTGTTCTTTGTGTCCAGGCTGATCCAGTCCATGTCTTTAATACTCCAGTACTGTCGTGTATCCACACATCTCCAACTTTTGTTGCAGTTGGCGTACCTGACTGTACAAAAATAGCATTTTTTGTAGCAATATTAGTATTTAGTGTTGTATTGGTGACATAAGCACCTTCAACAGTTGAAAGTCTACCACTAAGTGCTGTTGTAGTAGTTGTAAGAGTGTAATTGTTTAAAGAGCTTGTAGTAGCATATCCTGGAATTGAAGATCCAGCACCTAATCCTATTACTGCTCCTTCGGCATAAAGAATTCCTTCTTTGCTAACTTTGAATGGAGCATTTGAAGAGCTGTTGCTTCCAACCCACAATCTAAAATCATCAGTTGCACTTAATCTAACAATAGGATAAACAGATCCTACTTGATTTCCCAGCGTAATGTTTCCACTGCTTTCAATTATTGTATTAGAGCTTTGAATATATCCATTTGTTTGCGATGTTGCATTAATTGTCCAGCCGCCTACAAATCCTTTACGAGCATCTATCAATCCGTCTGATGCTTGAATAAAAACGCTTTGTGCTCCGCTTGCATCATGTGCATATAGGCCACCAGATTGCATGACAACTCTTGCTCCAGATACCGATCCATCTTGTGCAAATGTTCCACCAGCAATTATGCTTCCTGTGGTTACTCTGAGGTTTCCAGTAAATGTTCCGCCAGTTGCATTTATTTTACCAGTTGTATATATATCTGATCCGTCCCAGTATAAGAATGAGCTTGCGCTTCCAACTCTAAACTGGCCCGTGTTTAGCCAATAGTTATGGCCAAAATTTGTTGTTGATCTGTCTAATATAATTCCATTGTATGTCCCAGCTGTTTGTGTTGGAGTAATTGTTGTAGATGTATTTATAGATTGCGCTATACCAGTTCCTATTTTAAATAGGTCCGCTGTTTTTCCGCCAATAGATATTATAGATCTTAATTGAACATTCCCCGCTGGTGCGTTAGGGTCTGAGACTGGACCAAAACTTCCAGAGGCAACCTGTCCAGATATTCCAGTGTTCCAAGAAATACTGTTAAATGGGCTTTTTGCTGTAACCTGCCAATAGTAAACTGTGTTTGGAGTTAATCCTGTTATAGAAAACTTAGTAGTTTCTTTTCCGTCTACCTGACCATACTCCCATAATGGATTAGTGACGGTTTCAGGATTGTTGGGAGACCATCTAATCACATAACCATTTGTATCTGCGTCTGTGCTTGCGGTCCACGACACATCAATTTTTATACTAAATCCACTCTTATCTTCAGGATCAATTGAAGGAGTTACACCTACACCAGTTGGCGCTTTAGGAACTTTTGTTGTATCTATTTCAGAATTCAGGATTTCTACTGGGCCAGCTGTTACCTCTGATATATTTAAATCATCCCACCTATCTCTTGACCTAACCTTAACCCATCTTGGAGCATAGCTAGAAGCTTGAATTGTTACGTTAGTAGAAGTTCCAACGTAGACAATGTTTTGTGTAGCAAAATCACTTGTAAGACTTTCAAATATCACTACGTCGTCTTGTGTGCTCAACGGATCTAGGTCAAATTTAACTCCATAAGATTTAAATCCTGATGTCAGTGTCAGGTTTTTAACTGGAAGGGTTCCATTTTCTATTACATGCTTTACTAAATATGCAGGCGATCTTTCACTTTCAGTTATTAACTTTGTTTCTTCGTTTTCGTGTAAATATGTGAAAAAAAACTTATACGTTTTATCTTTTACTGGGACCATTCTTATTGTTTTGGTATACGAGTTTGCAGATGTTGATTTAGCTTTTTCTGCAGCGGCGTTTGGATCTGTTTCAAGATCGGCTGGAATTCCACCGCCGTCAGTCATCATTGGGCCTGTGTATACCATTTAAAAGCCCAAGCCCAACCTATATTCAATATCCATCTGTTTGCCTAAAGTTTTTGTAATAACATCAGTAAGTACAGATCTACTTATCATTCCATAATCTGTTCTAAAAGAATCTTCATCGTTTATTCTAAGTCCGTCTAGCAAGGCTGTTGTTGCTCCAGAGCTTTTTGCCTTAACTCCAATTGATATTTTAACTATTGATGATTTGTCTGGTGTGCCAGATGTAAAACCGCTAGTGTACAGATTGCTTAGCTTTAATGGCTTAACCTTATATCCTATTGCGGAATCTCCCGTATACTGTGTCGATGTCTCGCCAGGATATCTAATTTCATAGTAGTTGTTGTTTGAATCATATGCTCTTAAAAATATGTAGTCTAAATTTAAATCGCTTTGATAATATGCTAAAGTCATGCTATCGTTTGCGCTATACCCAGAAATATCTAAATTAAAATCATAAAAATACTCTTTTGTCTGTGACGATGAAGCGCCCATTGACATATAGTACGGACCTATTTTAGGGGATGACACGGTAACTAAACTTGGGTAATTTCCAGAACTGTCAACCCAGGACTGATTGTCTTCAAATGAAGATATGGACCTGCTTGCAAAGTCAGTTGTTCCAATAGTTATGTTTGGGAATAAACCAATCTCATTTATTATTCCAGATACATCTACTGGGATTGTTGTTTTATACACAACACCATATGTGCTTTGGCCAGTTGTTTGGCTTGTTTGGATATCTACGCTTGTTATATTGACTTGTGATCTATAGAATTCAAAATTAAGCTGCGTGTCATTTACTGTTGCTGGTGTCGAGCCAATTCCCAAAGCAATGTCTTTTGCTGTGGTTACCGCCTGGCCAGCTAAGTATTCAGTTATATATCTTTTACCAAACTTAGTTAAAATATTTTTAGACCTTGCGATCTCTTTTCCATCTTCATAGAATACGTATTCTCCGTAAATATTACTGTCCATATATATTTGCCCCCACAACTGAATCTCCTACGTGATTTTTAACATTAAAAACAAATTCAATGTACTGATTTTTATTTTTATCTGTGACAAGCTTTTTACTTACTAAAGTAATGTCTTCAAGGTTGGGTGCATCAAATTCATTTGGTAGCGGTGGTGGATCTACAACTTCCCCGCCCTCGCCGCCTTCTCCGTCAGACACAACAACCTGCTCAAGAGAATATGGGTCAACTATAACATAGTAGTCTGGCTTAAGTGTTTTAATTAATGGGTCTCCTGGGAAAAGGAAAAGCTTTTGAGGCTTTGCCGAGGCTGAGGAGGGCTGTCTATTAGTCATATCTACATTCTACCATTTCATCCAGTATAAATCGATCTACAGACTATACTTGTAGTTGGTGGAGAAGTAGAGTCATAAGTGTTGTCTAACGATAATATTACAAATTTGCTAGCCGCATATCCTGTAGGTATTCCTACATCTTCTGTGGAATATATTTTATTGGCTGGGTACGATACCTCAATAACATCTCCTACCTGCAAAAGGGGGTTAATAAAAGTTTGAAGCGACAAGACTTTCTGTTGTTTTGACCATTGATCTGTCATCCATTTTGCAAGTGCTTTTGCCTCATCTTCCCTTTGAATCCAAGTTGAATCAAATGCCACTTGCTCTTTCTTATCTTCGTCTGTTAAGTCTGGGTTAATATATTCAAATTGATCCGAAGGAGTTATGAAGTCCCCAACTACAATAAATTGTTTTTCTTCTCCGTTAGCAAGAGATGTAAATGCACCAGTGTTATTTAATACAAATGTATCCATGGTAAATGGATCAAGGGATGCTCCAACAATTGTTACGTCCTCGTTATTTACCAGCTTCGTATATCTTGGGAATCCTGGTGTTGTATATCTTGCTTTAATTCTTCTTAGCTCTCTTGCGACTGGCCCAAATTCTTTTAGCCATGAAACGGTAGATGTTGTTTCACCTTTATTGAATATGAAATCCCCAAAAGTTTTTATTACAGAGGAAGTTCCACCAACAAATCCTTTGTATAAACTATACTCATCTTTTGAAAGAAATTCTTCTTTTGAAATTGATGTTGTGTAAACATAGTCAAATGCTGACACTCCTTGCAAAGACAACAGGCCAATTTTTTCTGTTATACCTATTGGGTCTGTATCAATTACTGCAATGACAGCATTATTAATTGATATCTTAAGTGCTAAAGCTTTTTTTGTTCCATTTGCTGGAATGGACCAGTTAGCCTTTATATCAATTCTATAAAGCTCTCCGCCATTAATATTTGTTATAATTGTTCCATCTGTTTCTTTTTGAGACGTTGTCATCTTGATAGGCTTGCCAGCAGTTATTTTATAAAAATTAACATCTCTATAGTTTTTGTCAACTGTTGCATTCTGTGAAGTTCCTATTGAAAGCATGTATCCGCTTTTATTATCTGGGCTTAAAGCAAATGCAATGCCAGATATTGTTTTTTGGTTTCCTGTGGCCTTTTGAGACACTTCATCAACTAGTAATGGGAAATACATATTAGTTCCAATTGCAAAGCTGTTATTGCTGGTCGGAGTAACCTCTCCCAAAAATTTAGCATTCTCTTTAGATGTTACTAACGAGTATATTGTGTTTGGCACAATTGTATTTGGTTTTGTAGTGTCATCATTTGCTTTTTCTGTATGGAGTGGGGCATTGATTGTCATCATTGATCTGGGTATAGAGTTTAAAAGGTTATCTTTATTTTTTATAGGGTTTCCTTTTTCATCTCTTTTTACTTCTGTTTCTGTTAACTTAAAAATAGACTGATCCACACTGCCGAATGTTCCTGCAGCAGAAGTCCATTTTCTGCCTTCCCATTCATTGGCAAGTGAATCTGTATCTACATTATGGGTTAATGACGCTGTGTCTGTAGGCTTTACTACTTCAAAAACATTTCTAGCTTTTATTCTGTATGTGCCAGTTGGCTTAAATGTGTTTGGTTGTGCTAGCCCTTGATATTTTTGAATATCCGACTCAGATGTTATCCATTTTGATGCAGAGATTTCTTCTCCAAGTGGAATATATTCATATAAGATGGCGTCATATTCAATAATTTCTTTTTCTACAACTAGGTACCCAGTAAATGAATAGAACTGCTTTTCTTGCCCTGATATAACTACTGGCTGTAATCTGATGACTCCATCTTTTGCGTGAAGCTCTGGCTTATCGGCATTCCATGGTGGCTCAACTGGGATTAATCGCTCTGTCAAAGCAGCGGCACCAAGAGTTACTACTGGCGATGTGTACAGGTTGTCGGCGTTTACTAAATAAGAAGAGCTTAGCTGTGGGCTATATAAAACTTTAATCGCCTTTACTGACGGTACATTGTCAATAGATAAAGAAGCTATGTTTGCTAGGTTCGTAACGGAGCCAGAATATTTTGGGGAATATCTAAACGATGCTCTTATGGGATTATCTTTTGCGAATATCTTATCTCTAGGATAAAACTGCAGGATGTCATTGTGGTCAAATATTGCTACCGTCTGTGTGTCTTTACATAGATCTTGTATATGCTGCCATACGGTCTTTTCTTTATCTGTGTACCAGTGGAAAGGTGTTATGGTAGAAGTGTCACTATCAGACAAATTAAATTGATAATTTGTAAATCCAATTGAATCTAAGAGCCTTCTGATTATTGCAACGGAAGACATGTCTGATGTTACTATGTCTGGTGGCTTTATGTATTGAAGTTCTCTAGCACCGTCCAAGGACATTATGTCTACCAAGCCAAATTCATCAACGCTATAAGAATCTATGTAGAATGTTCCAAGCTTTACAATCTCCATATCAACTCTTACGTATGGATTAAGGATAACATTTTTATATAAATTGATTTTATTTTTATTAAATGAATTTATCTTATCGTAGTTTTCATATCCTTTGTCGTATGCATTTACTGAAATTCTCATTGAGTTTGCTGTTACATCTCCGACTGGGACTATGCCGTCAACTTTGTCAGATGAGTTTGCTGATATATTAAAAGACTCTACCCTATCTCCTATATCAATAACATATCTTGCTGACAGCTCGACCATTCCGAGAAATCCTAATTTAGGCGCAGTGCTTGTATCTGGTTTGGTTGATATTGGCACACTTATCTTTTTTACTTCTAGTTTTAATTTATGAATGTCAATAGATTTTTGAGTATCTAAATCTGCCTCAACAGTTGTCCATGTTGGAAGTCCGTTATAGTATATGTTTATAACACCATTAACAATCCCAGCAGATGTTCCATTATAGATTGTTGTTTCGACCCCGTCCTTATTTGTTGCTTTTAGGTTCCATTCTGTTGGAGTTGAGTGTGATGTTTCAAACTTAACAACTATTTTATTAGCCGCCGCTGTTTTTAAAATTGGGTACTCTACAGTTAATATGCAATTGGTTAGAGATGTATCTCCTGTTGGGCTAAGCACTACAGATGGGGATACCCAATATTTATATGGCAGCTGCATGCTTGAAAAGTATAATCTTTTATTAAAAGAACTTGACGATGCATATGACTGCTTTGACCCTATTCCACTTTCTAAGTTTGCCCTTACGCTTCTGTCTCCGTCAATGATATACTGAATGCCAGCCAGCTTTGGTCTTCTTGGATCTATTATGCTGGTTATTGGAAATAGCTTTTCAAATGGTCTATAAGTATTTCCATAAGCATCTGTTTTTGTTACCTGAAGATCACCAGAAGGATTTGCGGCTGTTCCATTTGGGCCACGCATAGTAACGCCATCAATTAAATCATTCATGTTATATTCTACGAAGCACCCATTAGTCATTTTAAATGACTGTGACGTGTTTAAATATCCAAGTAAGCCTGGTGATCCTGTAATCATTAAACTTCTTCCAGTGCTATAGATACATCCCAGAATTCTTGCGCCTCTGGCAGAACCGTAACGGCAGATGCCGTTGATGAGGCAGGTGTTCCAGATATAGTTCCTGCAACAGTAAATGATGTTGGGGTAGCTGCTGTAACAGTAAATACTCCATTATACGCTGCAAATGTTGCTCCTGATACTTTAACTTTATTTCCAACTGCAAAACTATTTTTACCAGTATATGTTGTTACTGCGCTAGCGTATGATATTGCGGTTATACTTGAATTTTTAAATACCCCGCCCGTTCTTAAGTTTCTTTTTGTAACAGTAAAGCTGCAAGAGGTGAACGACATCATCATTGTTTTCTCTCTTGAAGCCACTCCGTTTGGAGAAACCTTTACATTAAATGCACCCTGTCCAGCAACTGATTCATAAAACTCTTTAATGTTCATAGCTCCCCAAGCCCCATCTACTGTCATAGAAGCATAGGTCGGTAAGCCTATCCAGCTGACTGAGAGGATGTCTTTGTCAGCAATAAATATTTTTCTTAATGTTCCATTTGACATTCTCTGGGTTTTTTCAATTCTCTGTATATCCAATGTAGCGCTTGCTCTATTGTGCTCGCTTAATGCCTGCCAGACTACAGGAGTAACCGATGTGTTTTCAAATGTTATAAGAGATCCAAGCGGAAGGGTTAGTGCCATTATTTAACTCCTACTGTCATTGGTATGCCAGACATTTTAGAATTGCGGGAATCAAGAGTCTTGATTGCTGTGATAGTCTTCTGTGTTACTATATTTGACAATTGATTTATATCCCCATCGAATCCATTAATGTTATTTGTAATATTATATGTTGCTCCACCCATTGTAGCATTATTAGCGTTTGGATTAAAGGGGTTCATGTTAGCAGGAACAACTGCTTCATTCTTATGAAGCATAGCAAGCATATCTACAGGAACGCTATTTATTCCAGTTTCAAATTTAGGTATCTTAAGTTTGCCCCCGCTTACGTACCCCCCAGTTGCTCCTCTAAATACATCGTCATCTAGTAAATCTGTAATCTGAGCTATTTTTACCATAAATTCTTTATTGGATATAGCGCCATTAGCATACTGACTTATAATTGAGTCTCGCATTACTTTTAGGTCATTCTCATTTGGGTAAATTTTTCCACTTTGGTATTTTCCAAAACGTGTCCACATTAGAAGCGCATCTAAAGCTTTTTGAGTGGTGCTAATTCCAGGACCAATTTCTCCTATTGAAGTTCTATATGTATTAAGAATAGAGCTAAAAGGATTGTTTCCTGAGCCCCTAGCCAACATATCTATGTCACTAGAATTATGACCACCATCAAACCTTACTCCAAGCTTAGCTGCCATTTCCATTATTGTTGCTTCATTTAAAGATTGATGCTCTCCGCCTACGGCGTATGAGTACGGTTGATCTATTCCAATTTGTTTTTTTGCTTTATCAATTGCTAATATTTGCAAAGCTCTTTGAGCGCTTTGACCTGCATCTCCCTCATAAGGATTTCTTGCTGGGGCATAGAAATCTTGATCTCCGTACATTCTTACATGATCTGGGTCAGTCTTTTTGGCTGGGTCGAACTGCTCTATTGGCCTTAAGTTTTTATTTCCATTAACTTCTTTTAGTATTTGATCAAGCTCTACTTGAGAGTATTTTTCTTTTGATAAATAAAATATTTCTTTTGTTGAAGGATTTTCTGCCATTACTGGAAGAGGTCCTCCGTCTTTGTGCAACCCAAGCTCTGTTAATTTTTTAATGTACGCTGCTTCTTCAAGTGGAAATACTGAGCTGAGCTTTCCTTCTTTTTTGCTGTAATGGAATGGCTTGCCAAATCCTTGCAAGAAATAGCTATCGTTTGAATGAAGCTGTTCTGGCTTACCGTTATATTTCATTAAATTAGAAAGTGTACTTACTATAAATGGCTTATCTGGTTTCCATGCGCCCTGCATATGAGATTGAACTGCATCATAAATTCCAAAGTGTCTTGATGTTCTAGCTATGGAATGTGAGGCAGCGTCATCGGTTCCAGCAACTGAACCCTTTGGCCCTACAAATCTATCAAATATTTTAAATCCTGCAGCTGTTTCAAAAAGATCTCCTTGTCCGTCTGTTTTTGGAAACTCATCATTAAACACTCTTATCATTGGAATATCGTCTGGCGTCGTAGGAATATAGTATGGTTCCATTCCTCGTGCTCTGTAGGCTGCAATCTCTGCTCTAGTTAAAGGTTCTTCTCCGCGATTTCCAAAGAATCCACCTCGTAGGCCGCCATTGTATTCAGTTCTTGCATCTGCTGCTATTTTTGCCAACCTGGCATTCTCTGCATACTCTGCAGCCATTCTAGAAAGTATTGGTGACATTGCTTTTGTTTTAGATTTAATAGCAATGGAATCTTTTGCATTGCCTCGCATTGCAGAAATTAATTGAACAAGCCCTTCTGAGCTTGAAGAGTTTGTTATAGCGTATGGGTCAACATTTTTTAAATTCACATTACCTGCTGCTAGCATATTCATTAAAAATTCTTTTACGTCTCTATCGCCCCATTGATATCCTGAATTCATTTTGTCCAGCAGGTCTTGAGCTTTTTTGTTTGAAGGATCTTTTTTCAAAACATAGGACAGTATTCCCTCTGGGGTTGTAGGTATAACAGCAGAAACCTGATGATTTGTTAACAATGAACTTAAGTTTTCATCTATTCCTTGGAATACAACAGCATCATTTCCAAAAGGTCCTCCTGAATAAAGTGGTACGCTCATGCCTTCATGCAATACGTATGGAGGATAAACAGTGTTTGGTTTAAACTGTTCTGCAGTAACTTTTACCTTTGGCTTTTGTATTGTTGGTGCTAGCTTGCTTTCAACAAATGGCCTTGCTCCGCCAATTACTGCAGCAGTTGCTGTGTTTGTCGCAAGCTTTGATCCTGCTGCTCCAAGGAATGGGAATGAGCCCTTTGGCAACAAGGCGCCAAGCCCTGGTATTCCTTTTGAAATTCCCAACTGCTCAATAAATGCTCTTCCAAATGCGGTTGACACTGTGCCGCTTAATCCAGCAGTCAATAGGTTTAGTCCACCAGTCACCCATTCGCCTGTTTTAAAATCTTTTCCTGTGCTGTCCATCTTGGAAGCATTTGGACCAAAAGTCATTGTTAATATTTTACTGGTTATGTCTTCGTGAATTGCACCAGTTCCTCCTCCATTTTGAAAGAGGCCTTTCCAGTTTGATGCCGTTGTGTATTTTTCCCATTGAGAAGGGCCCTTTTTAGTCCATTCCCCATTTTTATTCTTATAGTAATCAGGATTTTTCTCATACAATTTGTCCATTGCTTTAGAGTTTGCTGCAGCTTTTGCTGGACTTAATGCACTCATGCTCGGACCTGAGTAAGGTGCTTTGTAATTACTTGCCATATGCCCTGCACTCAAATGCTTATGTCCTACTGCTCCACCCTTATGAAATTTGCCAGGAAGCTTTAAGTCTAATAAATACTTTACATTTTTTTCAAGTATTGTGCGTAGAACTCTTAGCTGACCCTCATCAGTTATTCCGCTCTTAGTTAAAATATCATCTATGAATTTCTCTGGGCCTTGCTTGGCTATTGACTTTCTTACAGAAGAGAAGCCTTTAGTAAATTGAGAAGCTTGCTTTCCAACCAGCTCGCTGCCAGCTTTTAATGCTGTCTCGGCTGGGTTAGCTAAATTATCTATTATTCCCCAGTCAAATGCTCCAAGAGTTTTTTTGCCCTTAAGCAGTAGGTTTCCTGGATGCATGTCTCCGTGCCCTAGTATAGATGAAACTGCTTTCATCTTTCCAAAGCTCTTCATTGAAGCATTGGCTTTAAGCCAATCCATGTCAAGGAATCCATGTGGCAACATCGCACCAGCGTCTTCTAGTGTTTTCATTCCCTTTGATGCAAAATCTTTACTTAATACGGCAGATATATTATTCCAAGTGCCTAAGATGTTGTCGGTACTTGGCATTTTAAATCTTTTAGCTATTGTGGAACCAGTTACTTCCAATGCACCTTCCATTACATCCTGCATAATCTTCATGTAATGTACAGATCCATCAGCGGCTTTCATTATAGATGGCCTTGACTTTCCTGCTGTAGCCTTTCCTATATTTATTAAATCATCAAAGTTTCCAGCCTTTAGCTTTTGTCCAACTTTAATTGCTGTAGGGATTTGTTTGATTGATTGTAATGATTTAGGAATTGCTTTTAATGCTTTAGGGATTGCTTTTATTCCCTTAATGCCAGCTTTAATTGCTGCTGGTCCGACAAACCAAGAGGCTATGGATGTGTAGTCATTCCATTTGCTTTCGCCTGAATATATGTTACTTACAGACTGCATAAAGTCTCTTCCACCAAGTTCTAGAAGTACCTTTCCTGCGGGGGTATATTCTGCGGCAGTTCCATAAATGTCAAATGCTTTATGAACAAATTTAGACCAATCAGACCTTGTGCTCGGATCTGAGGCTGCTGAAGGGCCTAGGAACTTCCAGAATCCAGTTGCTCCAGGGACTCCATTGGTTTCAGCACTTGAAGTGTTTCCAAGATTCATACCTTGCTCTTCACGCCATTGATCTACTGTCTTATACTTACTCTTAGGCTTTGGTAAATTTCTTCCGTGACGATGACCCACTTCGCCACCTGTGTGGAATCCAATAGCTTTTTTAATTTTCTTAAATAGCTTACCCCAGTTGACAGTTGACTGCATTGATCCGCCAGATGTTAACGTGCCATTGGTACCAATTAGCTGTCCACTTGAACCGAGCATTCCTCCGCCTTCAATGGAACCTCCGCCTTCAAGTCTGCCTTTACTTAAAAATGTTTGATGCTTTTCTGGAATAAACTCTGGATAAATTGTTTTATATTTATCAGGCAGGAATAATTCTGCTCTTCTATTTTTAGCTCTGTTCTCAGCAGTTGTATTTGGAACAAGAGGTCTGTACTCCCCGTATCCCACTGGCGTAAATGCTGTACCAGGAACAAACTTTGACATGTACTCTGCAATAGCGTTTGCTCTATTTTGTGAAAGGATCTTGTTGTCTTTTCCTTTACCTACAGAGTCTGTGTGTCCTTGAACAACTATTGATGCTAGCTTATGCTTAATAAGATCTTTAGCAATTGCCTGAAGTTCTAGTCTTTGTTCTTTATTTAATGTGTAAGAGTTTGTAGCAAAATTAGCTGTAATAGGCGGAACTTCAATTTTAATAACCTGCTTATTAGCATCTTGCCATGCTTCTATTGGGCCCATCAATTTTCCGCCTTGATGATCTACATTTACAGTTGTTGATCCATTTCCAAATGAGCTCTTGTGATCAGATTGAGCAGTTGGTTTTATAGGTCCGCCCGCTGCATATTTACCAGCATTTAGTGCATCAAATGTGTCTACTCCATACTTAGCTACGGAGTCTGCTTTAATTACATATTCACCATTTGATAAGTAGGCTGGGATAGAATCAGATGTTGCAGTTCCTGCTCCCCTAATATGTCCACCATCTGCTCTGTTATACGGGTTACTAGTTCTTTCTATGCTTCCATTATCTCTAACTTTAAAGGTAGAAATCTTTCCGTCTTTGTCTGTTACAGAGAAAAATTCACCAGGATTTACCCCTCTTTCTTTTGCAAGTGCCTCAAGTCTCTGGCTTATTCCCCACGGGCCCCAGTCTTTTCTACCATTACCATAGCTGTCTAAAGAAGCTCCTGATATAGTTGTTGTACCTGTTCCAGCTTTCCCAAGATTGTATGGGTCTGACCTAGTGCCGCTTCCAGAGTCTGGACCAATATTTAATCTTTTGCCATCAATATTTATAATCACATTTCCGTTAACATCAATTGTACTTAATGCACCAAGCTTGCCTTCAAGGCTAGCAACCATTGCAGCGCCTAAGTCTAGATCTTTTAATCCATTAAGTTTAACCCCAGCCTTTTCTGCTGCGTCAGCAACTGCTGCAAGCATCTTCTTTGACTGTTCGCCCGTCTTCCAAGCTTGTCTTTCTGCTTCTGGCTTCTTTAGCAATTCTATTTGCCAGTTAAGCATCGCAGTATTTACTTCTGAAATTGCACTTTCAGTATCGGTAATTTTGCCACTCAAATCGCCAAGCTTTTCTCCTGCCAACTGAGCATTATCTGAGATATCTTGCTGCTTACTCTGTATAGCCTCAATTAGTTTTTGAAGGGGAATATTCTTTAGAATATTTGAATCTTCAATTGATTTTCTTTGTGCGTTATATTGAAGCTCACTTTGGTATCCTTGTATATCAAGGCTTGCTTGTTGAGCACCAGCAATGTTTCCAGTTGCAAGTGCGGCATCATATTCTGCCTGCTTCTTTGCAATCTCTCTTCCTATATCGCCTTCTTGCTTTGCTGCATCTAGCGCCTTAAGTCTTGCATCTGCAAGTTTATTGTTTGCATCTATTTGTTTTTGAAGTGAGGCAATCTTATCTCTGTCTGATATTTGATCTGCGACAGATTGTCCTCTTGCCGCTTTTTGGTATTTTGCTTGTTGCTGCAACATTCTGTTGAGATCAGCATATTGCTTTTTTAATACGCCTTCTCTGTTGGCAGATTCAACTTTTTTACCTAAAGATATCTGAAGGTTATAAAGATCATTTGTTTGTTCTGCGTTAAGGGCCCTTAAGTCTCCAGTGTATCCCTTAACCTGAATTCTTGTTTTTTGCCATAAAGATAAAGCAGTTTCTTGCTCGTTAACAATTTGTTTAATTGATGGGTCAATTTTTGCCATCTCATCAACGACCTCTTTGGTTAAGTAAACTTGATCTTCAATTTCGCTATTAATTTCGTCAATAGCAGCCTGTTCTTGATCAAGCATTAATTGCTTTTCTTGACCACTTGAAAAGTATGTTCCCTCCTTAGCTGCTTTTTTACGTGCTTCCTTTAAGGCTTTTGCTTGTCTAGACTCGACATCCGTAGACAAAGCCATCATTGCAGTATTTAGCTGATTTGCTTGTTCTGTGGCATTACGGTTAGTTCCCATTGCAATAGTCAAACTATCAATTGCAGATGCTGCAGCAGACGCTGTATCTTTTATGTCATTAAATCCTTGTGATCGAACTGTGTAGGCTGCCGCATTTGCTGATTGGTCTGATAATGCGTACATCGTATATATCTTTTTAGCCGCATCTTCTGCTGACATGCCCATAGCAATTAACTGTTCTTTAAGTCTTATGGCAAGCTCTCTTTGTTTTTGTGCTTGTTTTTCTGGATCTTTATCAACTGTTTGATTAATTAAATCTACTTGATCAGAATAATTAGTTTTAACTTCTTTTTTTAACTTTTTATACTCCTCAATAGTTACATCTATAGGTGTTCCAGACCCTTGCATGCTTTCGTATAAAAGAGTATTTCTTTCTTTCAATGCCTTTGCATTATTGATCGCTTCTTTGATTTTGTCATTAAAGTTTGTAAACTTAAGGCCTGCTTTTTCTGCAGCTTCTGCAGTCATGCCATATCCTAATGCATTTAGTCTAAGGGCTTCTTTGTGAGCCTGCCATCTATCCCACGCAATCTTTCCTACTGTAGCAACTGTGCCGAGTGCAAGATTAAATCGTGTAAATATACTTAATGATTTTCCGAGTGCTTTGCTGAAAAGGTTTGAGCTTCCAGTTAGCTTGCTTAACATTGTTCCGTATTTAGTTAACTGTGGTGTACCAAGAACTTTATTAGATCCAACTGCAAACATTGGAGTTCTTGCTTTTACAAATTTATCGCCCATAATGCTTGTGCCTTTTCCTGCACCTGCATTCATCATATTTCCCATAGCCAAGAATGGAAGGATTGATCCAACTTGTTTAATTACATCTCCGCTGGTTCCGCCAACTTTATCGCCAGCATAATTTGCACCTTGCTGTATTCCAAAAAATAATAATAGCTGCTTTAGCATTGGGACTATTCCACCAAACCTAAAGCCATTTGGAATAGATCCGCCAGCCTTATATCCATTTGGAATTATTCCACCAGCATTTCTTGGAACAAATAGTTCTGGCCCCTTCTCTCCAACAATGTATGGCTGGCCTGCATTAACTGGTCCGCCCATTTCTCTTTTTTCTATTCCGAAAACCAACTGCTTTAAAGTTTCTGTTAGTGGTGTATCTTTTTTAGATTCCCAGTTTGCAAACTTCTTTCTAAGAATTTCTCTATCTATAGCAGAAAGAACTTTTCTTCCTTCTGGTGCAGACAGTGTTGAGGAAGCCGCAGATCTTATTACAGAATCCATGACCTCTGGCTCTACTGCTTTTATTAAATGGCCCTGTGCGTTCTTAGCATATCCATATGGCATTTCTTTAGCAAGTGATGCAGCAAATTTATCATAAAGAATTCTTTGCGTTCTCTTTGTTAATCCAGTAGATCCAAAAAGCTTTTCAGCCATTCCTATCTGTAAGGATGTTACTCCCCATCCGCCAGTAGAATCTTTTCCAAATCCTGCGCCGATTCTATGCATTGCTTTGCCTTTTGTAATTGCTTCAAGCAATCCACCAAATCTAAATCCATTTGCATCAGTTTTAAATGCATTGTCTGACAGACTTGCTGAATGACCAGTTTGTCTACGCTTTAGTTCATCTGCCGCCACCATCTTTGCTATAGCCGCTGGTGTCATTTGTTTTTCTGGTGACATCTGTAGGCCAGAGTGAATTCCGTGTAGCTCTTTCCAGTTGACTCCTCTTGCATCAGATAGTCTTTTAATCATTGCTTCATAAACAACTTTTTCTTCTGGGTTTAAATCAAATCTTGAAACTGTCTGCTTGAGCTTTGGTAAAGCACTTTCAATCTCTTTAAGCATACGGCCATGATATTCATCTGCTGTCATACCTTTTGGTATTTGATGAGTTGACTCAGCAAAGAATTTCTTAGCTCCGCTCCCTTTTCTTCCCAATAGATTTATATAAGCCTGATCTTTTACTGACGGCATAACAGCTGAGTACCCTCTAAGCCCAGATGCTGCTGAGAATACTCCAGCTGGCCCCACGTCTGAAAGAATGTTTCCAGATAAATTACCTCTTGCTAAATCTTTGTCTCCACGTAAAGCTGATGCGACTAGCTGTCTAAAGTATTCGTCTGTAGTAAATTTAGCATCTGTTGCTGCAATCTTTGGATCAAATTTAGATTCTAGTGCTAACAGCCTTCTTCTGCCAGTTGGATCGGTAGGGTCTCTCATTACAACAACTTTTTGTGTTGGAGCATGTAATCCATGAACCTCACGAGCAATTTGTGTTGCTCTCATTTCTGCAACTGCTGCTCTTTCGTCTAATACTGGTTTTACGAATACTTTTTCGTCGCCCTTCATATAGAGTCCACCAACTCCTGGAACGGGGAAGCTGCGCCCTGAAGTAGGGGATAGCAGTTCTCCGTATTGAGTTACTGGAGTCTTTGCAAATCTAGAATTGGTAACTGCCTCGTTTGCTTTTTCCATTGCAGCTCTTTTTGCTCTTTGTTCTTCAACTTGTTTTATAGTTTTAGGCATGCCAATAAAGAAAGGCTTACCGTATCCATATCTTCCTTTTGCTACGGTTCCTCCAAGAACTTTTCCGCCTGTATTTAAACTTTCAATTCTTGCAGTATATAGAGACCCTATTCCGTCTTTTAATTCTCCAGAGGCAGTTACGCTTCTTCCTGCTTGTCTACCTCTAACTGTTCCGTAAGAAAGAAGTTCGTCAAAGAAATTTGAATTATTTCCTCCGCCAACTTTATTTAAATGTCTTCTTAAAATTCTTTCTGCAAACATTTCAAATGTGTCGTCTGGACCAAAGTTTGGCTTTGTGCGAGATTTTCCTCTGCCACGTAATGCTGTGATCAATGATCTGTATGCTTTCATAAATTGAGCTGGGTTTCCGCTATAACCTAAATTTTCTGCAGCTGATCTCATAATCACCATCGGATGAATTGGTACACTTTCTAGGTCATCTGCAAAGGCTGATGCGTTTCCACCGCTAATTGCTTTTTTGTTTGCACTTGATGACTGAGGACCCATTGCCCCTGGTACAAAATAATCATCTGATCCTTCTATGCTTCTCTTACCTGAAAAATGGCCCTTCTCAATTCCCTTCCAAAGTCCTTTAATTTCTTTGTCAGTCATCTTTTCAAGATCACTAGGCTTATAGAAACCACCTGTTTTTGGATTTGGATAAAGTCTGCCAAACATTGTCATACTTTCATCTAGCCACTGACGTTGTCTGGTTGCGTTACCGCCAGTTTTTGTATCAAAGAAAGCTCTTGCAAAAACCTTTGATCTTCCTTCTGGTATATACCTAGCTCCTAGCTTTCTTACCATTCCTGGAATAATTGACCCGCCAAATACTCTTCCCATTCCAGATGTATTTCCAGGTCCGCCATTTAATTCATACATCAAAGGCATATTTCTTTTTGCAATATTCGCTGGTATGACTGCTTCTCCAGGTGTTAATACAACTGGGACTTGTCCGCCTTCTTGTGCATAATAAGACTTGCCTCCAAGTATATTTGTTATTAACGGAAGATGCTTTTCAGTTGCAGCTTTATTAATTACAAATGCGCCAGGCTCTGCTGTGGTGTGGTAGGTATCTGTGTCACCAGTTCCTGGGACAAAGCCTCCTTTTGCAAACCTTGGCTTTGTTGTTTCAATGTTATATCCAGCACCTGATGTTCTTACGCCACCGAGAGCTCTTGCAATTCTATCAACCATTGCTTTTGTAGGGCCCTTATGAAACATTTCTTTCATATTAGATTTGCCTGTAGCTGGATCTACAACTGGCTGAGAAGTAAGTGGTACTGTGGTAAGGTTTGCTGTTCTGCCCATTCCTGCTGCAGTTAATCTTGTTGTTTCTGCAAGCATTGCTTCAACAGTTGCATTTAATGAAATAATTCTTGCTCTAGCTTGTTCTACAGTTATTTTACTTTGTTGAACTTGCTGTACGATTGCTGCAGTTTCTTTTGCGGCAAGGTCTGTTATCTGACTAAACTCTGGGAGTAGTGCTTGATATGAATCGGATAAACTTGATGTAACAGTTCCTGTTGCCATAACTTCTGCTTTTAATATTTTAAGTTCTGCTTCAGATTGCATAGCAATAGCAGCTGTCATAGCATGCCATTTTGCAGCCTCTGCTGCAACAATTCCTGTGGAGGTTCCACCTACTGATGTTAGGCCAGGTATCTTTGGAAGATCTCCATCCATATAGGCCTGTGGGTTTCTACCAACTCTTATGTTTACTGGCTTTGCTCCTGGAACTGTTCCAAATATTGTTCCTTCTTGTGGATTGCCAGAAGGGATCAAATGAGACATATCTCTTGAATATGGTCTACCGACTAGGGGGTTATTTTTATCTACTACTCTGCCTGAACCGCCTGCTGCCATAATTACTCCGCCTGCAACTGTTGATACTGCTGGCTGAACTGCTACCTTTGCTGCATTTGCTTTTGTTTCTAAGTTTATAAAAGATTCAGCTAAAGTATTTACTGCATTAGATAAAACAATAGTTGCTTCTGTGTCTGAGTAGAATGAGGTGGCTAATCCTTTAGCTGCAGCATCTGCGGCTATGATCTCTGGCGTTAGAAGCCTGAACCCTTGACCGCCTTTTGCAAGTTGTCTTAAGTGGAATATTCCCTTAACTACGTAACCAATAAAGTTACCCATTACACCAGCCATCATAATTAGTGGACCAGCTATTGCAGTTAATCCTCCCAATACGTTTAGTAATGTTTTAACTGGCTCGGGAAGCTTTTGGAAAAACTTTATAATTGCGTCAACAACTTTTAAGACCTTTGTGCTTATTCTTAAAAATTGCTCTCCTGCCCCAGCAAGATCTGCTTGTACTGATGCCCAGGCTCTTTTAAATTGTCCAGAGGCTGACTCTGTCATCATCTTTAATTCTCGCTCTGAGATTGCTGCTAAATCTGTCACGCTTGCTTTCATTAAGTCCATAACCTGAAGTGTCTGTGATCCAGACTTTCCTAGGTTTTCAAACAGAGCTGACATTCTTGCAAACTGGAACTTACCAAATAGTTGTTCAATTGCTCTAGATTTATCTAGCGGATTAAGATTGTCTAGTGCGGCCTGCAATGATAATATTGTTGCAGTTAGATCACCAGCATTATTATTTACAATACCCTTTAGATCAATTCCAAATCCAGCGAACTGCTCTGTTGCAACCTTGGTTGGGTTGATAAGTGATGCCATTGCTGACTTAATTGCGTTTGCGCCTTCTGATGCATTTACTCCACCTTCTTTCATTGCAGTAAGGTAAAGTGCTAAATCTTTTACGTCTCCGCCAAGAGATTTGATTACTGGACCTGCTTTTGGAATAGCTTCTGTTAAATCTGCAAGGCTTGTTGATGTCTGGTTTTCAACTGCGTTGAGGAAGTCAATTGATTGGGCTAGTTCATCGGTGCTCTGCTTAAAAGCATTTTGAATTGCAAGAGTTGCTTTCATAGCATCTTGTCTATCAACTTCACCAAGTACTGCAAGTCTTGTTGTTTGCTGTGTGGCGGCAATTAAATCATTGCCCTGTTGCCCTGTTGCTGCTAAGTCTGCAGCAAGTGCGATTGTTTCTTTATATGCAACGCCATAAGAGCTAGCAATTTCTCTAGCTGTTGCAGTAACATCTTTTCTTACTTGTGCTAAATCTGCAGATGAAGTTGCGGCAAGACCGCCATAAACCTTTGTTAGTCTTACTAGCTCTGCATCTGCTTCTCTAAATGCTTTTTGGGCTGCTGCTCCAAACATAACTAGCGGAACTGTTAGTCCTACTGTTAGCTGTCGTCCCGCCCACTGTGTATTTTTACCCCAGTTGATAAGTCCTGTTGATCCATCAAGCATGACCTTATTCATGATTGCAGCTTCTTGTCTAGCAATCGCCATCTTGTTCTTTATTTCATCAAGACCTTTTGCAACCATTACGTTATATTGCATATGGCCTTGTGCGTTTTTACCCACAGGCTGTACTATTGCTTGCTGAAGCATTACTTGCTGCTTAGCAAGATCTCTAATTAATGAGCTTGTTTTCTTTGTATGGCCGCTCCAAGCATTATAATAATCGTTGAGCTTGAGGCGACCCCTATCTAAATTCTTACCGAACTTGTCTACGTCTGAAGATAGTGATACAAAGTGTTGAGAGAACTGGCCTGTTGATGTAAGCGTTGTAGCAAACGACTTGTTCATCACTGCAATTTGGTTTGCAAGCTTTGCGTTTGTTCCCGCTGTTGTTTCTTGTAACTTTACGAGTTGGGCAGTAACCGCAGCTAGTTGAGCTCTTAGGCTCGTGAAGTCTGCGTGGGCTGTAATATTGGTCGTTATTATATTATCTGCCATATATATATGTTACTCTATAGAGTATCCTAATCCCGCTCCGACACCAAATCCAGCTTCCGCTGCTAAGCCACCTTGTAATGAAACAACATCGTCTGCTGATGCGTTAATACCAAGTGCTCTTCTTCTAACGTCTTCGAAGGTTGATCCCCCCTTATTTTCATTACTGCTTTCATTTAACTCAACGCCTTGTATTAAAGCTAAGAACTTTCTTTTCTCTTCTTCAGTTTTTTGCATTGACTTAAAAGTCTGGACCATCTCTGGCATTGAAAGACTATCTTCTAGTTCTTCGTAATTTTTCCAATTACCTAAAAGAAATACTTCCCCTTCTAAGGCGGCTAAATCTAGTTCTGACCAGCCAGTACTGTTGCCGCTAGTAGGTTTGGGTCGTCCATCTTAATTCCTCCGCATACTTCAAGAATGCGATTGATTGTTGGAACGTCAAGTGTGTCTTCAAATGCGTCAATATCTTTAACTAGCTCTGGGAGTTGCTTTTCTAAAGCCACTGCACATGCTTCAATTAAAATTGTTAGTGTTTCATCTTCTGATGTTACTTCTGCTGTCTTTTGAATGACGACCATAAACTTGCGAAGCTCTTTAATTGTTAAAGGCTTAAGCTTAACTGTTGCGCCATTAGCTAGTTGAATTTCTTCAACATCATATACCGTACTTGCCATTTTAATCCTCCTAGGATCTTGTCTTAATTATTGTATCATATTCAAAATACAAGAGCAATAGAAAACCCCCCAATTTCTTGGAGGGCAATCTATTAATTAATTAAATTAATTATGCTACTAGGACACGGTCAACAATAACGCCGTATTCCTTGCCTGCCTTTGCTTCTACTGGAAGCAAACGGAAGGTTACTGGGAATGTTGTTGCTGCGTTACGTGATAGTGAGAACTGTGACTGTTGTACAGAAAGAACACGACGAGCATAATATACACGCTCTGCCTTTGTTA
>Ga0209107_10000133_pt1 | contig 42895 bp, 36 predicted proteins | sample LakErihyJuly2011_2_FD_187460 | JGI IMG/M metagenome (GOLD analysis project Ga0209107, IMG submission 187460) | Freshwater microbial communities from dead zone in Lake Erie, Canada - CCB hypolimnion July 2011 (SPAdes) (version 2) | ecosystem: Environmental > Aquatic > Freshwater > Lentic >...
CATCCCGGTTACATTAAGTCTCATGAAAGATCCACTTCCTCCTGATAGACCTTGTACTGTCAATGTTATAAAAGTACTTGCGTTTGACATTTATTTTAATATTTATTAAATTATTAAAATAGAATTTCATTTATAAAAATTCATGATATACATACAAATCATGCTATGAAAATAGAAATCACTATTTTCTTGATTATTTAAACTAAAAATTTTTGATCCAATTTTTATTTTTTTCAAACCATCTGATTCTTTTTTTTTTTCAAACTCTATCATAAAAATATGGTTTAAAGTTGAATAAGATTGAGAATCAATAAATGATGATAAAATACCATCTACATTTTTTTGATTTAATAAAATTGATCGCATTTTGCATAATAAGCTAAGAATGCTTAAAGTGATCGTATCACTAAAAATGGATGGTAATAAAATGTCAAATAAATGATATTCATTAATTGAATCAGATACAAAAATAGGTAATTTAAAAAAAGTGACAGTATCCATTTTAAGATAGAATAATATTTTAAATCATTATTCAAATTCATGAACAATCAACGGATCTTTTCTACCGATACGTAAAGCTCTTCCAAGAACTTGTTTTTTAATACCTTCATTCATAGGGTGATACAGTATAATATCATCTGCAACTTCGAGATTGATACCTGCGCCATTAAATCTTGAATTTAAAAAAATTACATTTATTTTACCCTTAACAAAATTTTCCAATTTTGATTCACGAACAGATCGTTGACCTGAAACTTCAGCAAATTCAATTTTATAGTCATCAAGATCGTTTCTGATAATATCAAATGTTTCATCGTAAGATGAAAATAAGATAACTTTTCTATTTTTTCTAACACATTGAGAAATTATTTCCATTACAGTTTCTTTTTTTGTTTTTAATTTAACTTCACTTTTTTCTTCTTCTTTATCTTTTTCTCCTATAAAAGATAAATCACAAGGTTTAAGATTATGTCTACATAAAGGACATAAATGATTAGCTGTTTGTAACCATTTCATGATACATTTTCCGCAGAAAATATTTTGACAACATGAGACCATAGTATGGTTTGTTATTTTATCATAACATATACTACAGTCATCATTTAACATATTAGTATACTTTTCTTCTATATCTTTCATTTCTAATTCAAATATTTTAAGTCTTTCTGTCCATTGTTCGACTTCTTTTTTATTATCACCACGTCTTGTCCAGAATTCAATTGATTGTTTACAAGAAATGATTTTTTCTACTTTTTTATTTTTTACAATATCAATTAAATTAGTTGTAGTATAAATATTTCCTCCTAATTTTGTGATAGCACCTTTAATATTACCAGCACTGATCATAGTATGTGTTTCTTGATCTATATGATTACGTAAAATGGATAAAATGCGTGGATTGATACATTGATGTTTAATATATTGGATAGGTGGCATTTCGAAAGATTCCTTAATAAAACTTTCGCTATTTTTGACTACAAAAAAATCTAAAAATTGGTAAGGTATTCCTCTAATAAAATTGCATAGAAAATTATGACCATTTCCTTTAATTCCGTATAGATAATCATATGTAGCAGTTACAAGCCACATATGACCAAAATAAATATTTCGCATTCTAGGAATATGAGTTGTTGCTGCTTCATCAAAAATGAATCTTTTCCAGACGGTATTTTCACCTACAATATCAATCAATTCATTAAAACGATTAGAGCTTAGAATAATAACATCATGTTTTCCTATTTCATAATCATTTAAATGTTTTCTAGTTGATATTTCATAGATAGATAAACTAGGAGCTTTAGATAGATATTCTTTCCATTGTTTCATGATGGATATTGAGCATACGATAAGGTTTGTTTTAATTCTTTTTTTAACAGTTGTATGAATTAATTTTACAGAGCTATTATAGACTTTAATATCTGATTTTAAATATTCTTCGTTAATATTCCAGTCCATTTTATCACGTAAAATTAATGCGACTATGCTATAACTTTTTCCATAGCCAGGTATATCTGCTAAAATGCCAAATTCAGTTTCACAGTTATATCTATTTTCGATTGTTATTCTTTTATATTTTTCTAATTTTTCCATATTTATGACAGATACTTTTTGATGTCTATAAAGTTTTACAAGGAGATTATTTGGTTGTTCAATTTCATCCATTATCCCTACTTTTATAATTTAATTGTTTTATTAAATTATAAATTTACAACTGTTAAAATACGAGAAATTTCTTTTGAAATTTTATTTACTGTTAATTCACTTAATTTAATCTTTTTAATAAAGTCTTTAATTGAAAAATTATTTGTTCCAAACTTTTTTGAAAAGTGATAATAAATTAATGAACTGGCAACACTTTGAGGTCTTGATCTATTGATGATACTACTTTTACTTTTAATTTTTTCGTAAATTTCAGATATTATATTTTTATCCTCTTCTATATGATTAAATTTTATGATATATTCATTAACCAATTCAATTGGTGTAATATATCTATTAACAATATTGCTATTTTTAGGTGAATTTAAGTTTACATGTTTTAAACCTTTTAAAATTATTTTTTTATCTAAATTAAAAATTGAACGAAGTGATTCACAGCTATAAACTTTACCATTAATTTTGATCGAATGAAAAATGCATCCAAAAATAATTGCTTTCCTAGAGTTACCTCTATAAATTTTACCTTTAGTAACCTGTGTATATATATCATTTGCTAGGTTAACAATTTTTTCAGAAAATCCAAAATTTTCTACATCTTTAAATATACTTTTGTCTTCAATTTTTCTGATATGACATCGATTAGGGTCCGAGTTTTTACGCGTATCATCGCTTCCATAATAACGCCAATCTTTTTCATATGAAACAATTTTTGAGACTTCAACACCACAATCTGTACATAACATTCCTCCATTATCATTAATGATGTTTGTATGCTGACAAAGGTCATCTTCGATTTCATTGACAAAATCAATTTCATCATCGTCCAAGTCTGATACAAGTTCGTTAAAAACATCAAAACTATCCATTTCTTATAATTTATTTATCAAATCTTTTAAATTATAAAATCATATTTATTTATATAAAGCTTTTGTAAGAGAATCTTTAGTTTCAATAAACATTTCAAAATATTCATCTGATTTTTCTATTGCATCTTTTTCCATTTTACGTAAATCTTGGTATAATACTTTTAGTAAAGATGGTAAGACTATATTTTCTTTTTCTTCTTTTATTTTAGGAACACTCATTTTTGCTAAAAATGATAGAAACTCATCCGAAAAAGGATTATTTGTAAATTCATTTACCTTTGTTTTTTCACTTAAAAGAGAAATAAGAGAGAAGCAGTATACCAATCCATTTTCAATATAATAAACGATATCTGTTGATAAAGACTCTTCTGAACTTGCATAACAATCTTTTTCAGATAAAGATGAATAAATTTCTTTAAACATCATTGGTACATATTTACCTTTTACTAATACATTTTTTGTAATAAATATATCACTAACAAATGGTTCAATTGTGTCTTTTATTAATATATGATTTGTGATGAGCATGTCATAGATTGTTTTTTTCATAAAATGATTAACAGCTTTTTCAGCTTTAGAAATGATATTAATTGTATAATCATTCATTCTCATTTTATTTTCTTCAACAATTGTGTTATATGTTTCAGGAAATAATTTGATGATTTTTTCAACATTGTTTTGTTTATGTTTTTTAATATATTCAATTGCTTCAGGTTCAATACTAGTGAACATATCAAATAAAGGATCTGTTTCAATTTGTTTAATTTCTTTTTGCAAGTCCTTTTTAGGAATACTGTACACATTTTCAAGAACTTCATGTAAAATATCAGTCAGTTTAAATTGAAGAATCTCTTTTTCGCTTATATATCCATTTTTTAATCTATCATTGAATAATGGTGCAAGATTTTTAAGATAATTTTCATCTAAGAAAACAATAAATTGTCCTAATTTTCTTAATAATTCTTCAACTGTTTTATTTGCATAAATACGAAGTAATTCATTTTTTAAATATATTACATTTTCTTTTTCAAAAAATTTAGATAATTTATGAACTATAACAAGTGATAAATCTTGGTATAGTTCACTTACTGGACGTCTTGAAAATTTATCTATTCTTTCTTCCATACCAATATCTTTATTTTTCTTCCACTCTTGTTCTTTCTTAAACATCATTTTATCATTTAATACAAGTTTTCCTGATTTTAATTCATATTGAATTGTCATCATATATTCAACGCCTTCGTGTGTTTTAACAATAACAACATCATCTACATGTTTCTTTTGTTCTGAACATAATAAAACATCAAGATAATGTGTTCCTTTATAAAAATCTAATCCATTAACCACTTTTTTAGAACTAGAATCTATCATTTCAGGAAGAGGTTCTTTATCAAAAAAATGTACATAAAATATACCGCTATAACTATTAACCCATTGTTTCTTAAAAAATTCAGGGACACAATTATGTTGAGGTAAATGAAATGATATTACAGGTTTTATTTTTTTATTTAAAAGTCTCTCTTTCACATTTTCAAAATTAAAATTTGATTTTAATTCATTTTCAATTTGTTTAAGTTTATTAAAATGAATCTTCATTTCTTCATTTATTTTTTCAGAAACAGATTGAACTTTTTTACGTAATTCTTCATTACCTTCATTTTCATCTAATTGTTTTAATAATTTAGCATATTCATCATGATCAAATGATCTATCATGCTCTTCATTAAATTCTTTTTTATATTTTTGGTATAATTTAAGATCAATTATTTCAAATTTTGCGATCAATTTATTAATTTTATCAACTTCACTCTTTGTATCATAAGATGATTCAAGTAATTGTCTTTCTATATTTTTAATTATTTCTGCATTTGTATAAGGCTTACCTTTATACCCTTCTAATTCTTTAATGGTATTATCTATTTTTTCACAATACTTTTGTTCCAATTGTTTTTTAAGAAATTGAATTCTATCATATAAATCTGCACGATCTGTTCTAACAAATTTAATCTTTGGATGAGGCTTTGTTTTGTATAATTCTAATTGCTGTAATTGTCGTTGTAAAGTACGAATCATATTTCGCGTAACTAAATTTTCAGGATCATCATTCTGTAAAATTTGTACATTATCATACAAACGATTGTATATTTCAAAAGATTGATTTATTACTTGTTTTTGTTTATCAATAACACTATCATATAATAACTTTAAATCTTGTGTTATAAATTTATTTATTTTAGGAAAGTTTGATTTAAGTTTTTTAATCTTTTCATATAACTCAACTGAATCATTTAATTCAAGTTGAGTTAATAATTCACTAATTTCATTTAATACTTTTAATTCAAACTCAATCGAACCTTTAGTTGCAATATTTTCTTTTGCACTTTCATTTAAAGTACATTCAGAAAAAGGATTATTAAATAATATATTTATTTTTTTCTGGATTTCATCAAATTTTAATTTATCTTCTAATGAACACTTTAATTTCGTTTTTAATTTATTAATTGTATTTTTAATAATGACCTCTTGGTCACTCATATTTTTAGCCAATTGAATACGTTGATTTATTTCTTTTAATTTTTTGACTAGTCTTTTCTCTTCTTCTTTTAACTCAGTTGCATCATCATCATCAGATAAAACATTTTTAATTTTATTAGAAATTTTATTCAATTCATTGATACATTTTATTTTTTCAATAAAAGATATATCTTGAACTGTATCAACCTTGTTTTTCATTTCTTCTAGTCTTTCCTTGTCATCTGATGTCATAAAAGAATCTTCCAATTTATTAAATTCATGAATTTCATTCTGTATTTCTTCTTCATCTACATTTGCCATTTTTAATAATAAAAGCATGCTATAATGTGAAAGAGCATCATGATAAGAAGCATATTTTTTAACAATTTCACGTAAATTTAGACGATAACGGTCTAATATTTGTATGAATCGATCACGTCCAAAATAATTTTCTTCTTTATCTTCACTTTCTTCTTTTTCTTTAAATTTATCTATTTTTTCATCAATATTATTAAAATTAATAGACATATTATACATAAAATCAAATCTTTTAATCTCTTCATTTTGAAACTGATTACGTAATTCTATTTTTTGTTTATTCTCTTCTCTATTTTTTATATTCTGAAAAATATCTTTTAGAAATGCTAACCGATTTTCTTCTTTTGGTGTTAGTTTCTTTTTCTTTTCTAATTTTTCTTGCTGTTCTTTCCATTGATCACGTAATAAAAATGTTTTATCTGCTTTTTTCTTTTCAAATTTAGCCTTATCTTTAGGATGATCTAAATGAAGTAATTTCAATTTATTATATAGCTGTTCAACTGTCAAATTTTTATAAGATACATTATGATCACTTGCCCATTTTTTTAATATTTCTAATGAAGGTATATTTTTATAATTTTTAATAATACTTGCCATGCCATCTTTATTTTTATTTTTTTTAGATTTAGTACTTTTTTGTCTTTCTTCTTTAACTTTTTTCTTAGGAGGAGGTGAAGGTTGATCATCTTCACTTTCACCTTCACTTTCATCTTTTTCGACTTTTTTCTTAGGAGGAGGTGAAGGTTGATCATCTTCACTTTCATCTTTACTTTCATCTTTTTCGACTTTTTTCTTAGGAGGAGGTGAAGATTGTTCACTTTCATCTTCATCTTCATCTTTTTCGACTTCACTTTCATCTTCATCTTTTTCGACTTCACTTTCATCTTCATTTTCACCTTCATTTTCACCTTCACTTTCACTTTCACCTTCACTTTCACCTTTAACAACTTTTTTCTTAGGAGGAGGTGAAGGTTGATCGTCTTCACTTTCACTTTCATCTTTGACAAATTTTTTATTAGGAGGAGGTGAAGGAATGTCTATGTCACTCATTTTATTATTATTTTTTTTTTATATATTAATTTCATAAGTTCTAATTAAAAAAATAATAATAAACTTGATTAATTAATTTAAATTAATTAATCTTAAAACATTGAATTTGTTTTTGTAAATTTTTTAGAAGTAGGAACATCAAAAATAATTTCATCTATAACTTCTTCCTTTTTTTCTTGACTATTTATTTTCATAATAGCATCAATATCTATTTTAAGATCGAATACACCTGTTCCTGTCTTAGGCAATTTACCTAACATAATACTTGCAGATACACCATCGGTTGTTTCTTTTTCTCCATTCAAACCTGCTTTTAGAAAATTTTCTAAACTTTCTTCAAATGATGCTTTTGACATTGGACCACTACCAACTTTTTTCTGACCATAACGACTAATAGAAATAAGTGTTCCTGTATATACCATTAAATCTACTAATAATTCAACATGACTTGAATTAACAAAAGTACCATCACTACTAACAACATCCATAAATTCTTCAACTAAAAACTGACGAGTTGCTTCAATGCCAAATATTTTATAAATTTCCCACATATTATTTGATAATGTTCGTTTTTTATCAACTAAAGGGTGTGTAAATAAACCATATAAATTACTACCTTCTGTAGTGATAACCCATTCTTCTTTTTTTTGATTATTTCTTTTTTCAAAAAATATTTCTTTAACTCCAACAATCCCACAAATATTTAAATTTAATAATTGTGGTAAGATTTTATCTTCAATTGTAATAATTTTCTTAATATCATACGGAATATCTAAATCATCATCAATATTTTCTTTTACTAAATCAATTTTTTTATCTTTAATTTCTTCATCATCTTCAACTTCATCATCTTCAACTTCATCAACTTCATCATCTTCAACTTCTTCATCTTCAACTTCTTCATCTTCTTCTTGTTCTGAAAGTTTTTGTTCAACTACTTCATTCCTAAATTCATCAATAAACACATCTAATACACCATTTGATTCAGGCTTGTACAAAACTGTCATCGTTGGAAAACTTTTTTCAAGTTGTTCTTTAATCAATCTCATTTTTATACTATATTCATAAATCAGATTAATGTCAAGCGTAAAACGTATTCTCCATCCTAGTCGAGTAGGATCAATATCATAAATGTCACAAAAAAGATAATGCCAATCATCCAATGGCCCCTTCATTAAATCATAAGATTTTACCAATTTTTTCATAGTAATATCAGTAAAACTATTACCAATTCTTTTACGAATTTGTTTAATGTCTTCAAAATTATCGTTCAAAAAAATCAAACAATTTACCATCTTTGGATCTTTAGTAGCATTCAATAACTCGCTAAATCGGGGAACGCCAACAACAACTGTACGAATTGTCAACCCTGCTGAATGGAAAGAGTTCAGTGTGCACTGGGTCTGACGTTCTCCTATAGACTGGGCCGTGATAATACCAACAGCTTCACCTGCTTGTGCCATTGTTGTGTGATAATAGTAGAGTATTTCATCCTTGAACTTTTTAAAAATTTCTGGGTATATTTTTACAGTTTCTAATTGAGCTCGTAATTTATTTCGTACACGTTCAATAATAGATTGACCTACTCGTAGAGGCAACGAACGATTGATAGGAATAGTGTTACAAATTTCATCTATTTGGAGGATCGAAAGTGACTGCATTTTTATTTGAGTTTATGTTTTTGTTTTTTTTATCAATTTTATATTAATCTTATTTGAAAGGATAGGCAATGTGTTATAAAAATATGATAAATAAAAGGGTAAATATATATACATTAGATTTTTCTAATACATTAGATTTTTCTAATACATATTTAAAAATAACTGTTTATATAAAAATGGAGTTAGTTAAAGTAATAGATAAAACATTATCATTTAATAATAATAAAAATGTAAGAATTATTGGAACAATAGATGATCCAATGTTTGTAGTAAAAGATATTTGTGATATTTTAGGTTTAAAAAATGTAACAGATTCTTTAAAGATTATTCCTGAAAAATGGAAAAAAACAATAAATTTATCAACAGAAACAAGAGGTGAACAGCTTACAAATATTGTTAATGAAGCAGGACTTTACAAATTAATCATGCGTTCAAATAAACCTATTGCTGAAAAATTCCAAGAATGGGTATGTGAAAATGTATTACCTTCTATTCGTAAAAAGGGAGAATATGTACTACAAGAATATAAAAAGAAATTAGAAGAACAACAAAGTCTTTTAGAAGAACAGCAAAGTCTTTTAGAAGATAAGGATATTCGTCTTAAAAAATTACAAAAAGAAAAACAGAAAGTTGATGGTAAAAATGTAGTATATTTAATAGCATCAGAAGAGATGGAAAAAGAAGGAGAATATTGTGTTGGTCAAACTATAGATGGATATGATAGTGGTAGTAAAGCAGATTATAAAGTAATTAAATATATTTCATGTAAATCTATACAATTAATGAAAGCAATTGAGTTAATAATTTTATCTAAAATGAATAAATATAAAATTACCCTTAATCATGATAGATTTCGATTACCTAGAGGAAAAGATGTTTCTTTCTTTATTAAATTTTTTGATTACCTATCTACTTACTGTGAAGACATCGAAGATAATATTGAATTGGAAGAACGATCAGAGGAAGAACAACAACTTTTAAATGATGAAATGAAAGAAGATAAATCAGAATATAATAAAAAATATCGTGAAGAACATCATGACGAAATTCTTGATCGAGAAAAGTTTTTTCGTGAAAACAATAGCGAGTTTCTAAAAAAGCGAAATAAAGATTATCGAGAAGAAAATCCAGAGAAGGAGAAAGCAAGAAAAGAAAAATATGCAAGTGAACATCAAGAAGAACGAAAAGAGTATATGACAAAATATCGTGAAGAAAAAGCTCAAGAAATTTCAATTTCTAGAAAAAAGTATAATTCAGAGCATAAAGAAGAGAATGAAAAGCGATGCGAATGTGAATGTGGATCAATTGTGAGTCGACAGAATCTTAATACGCATTTAGAAACAGAAATACATAAAAAGTTTTTAGAGACGGGTGAGACTGTAAATGAACAAAGAAAAGAAGAATCAGTGGTGTGTGAGTGTGGTTTGACTGTATCAAAGAGAGGAGTAAAGAGACATAAAAAATCAAAATTACATTTACAGTTTGTTGAGACAGGAATTAAAATTAAAAACTAAATTATTGAGATTATATTCTTAATAATTATTATAAAATATGCATTACTTGGTAGAATCTATTTTGGTTGGTATTTATACAAGTATCGTATATCTAATTGTAAAACCATTCATTAAAAATACTTTACTTTTATTTTTTACAATTGGATTTTTAAAACATTTTTTGGCCTATTTTATAGGTATACATACCTATTATTGTAACAATGGATATGCATGTGGGTCTGAAAATGATACTATTCGTGTATCACAGACGACATTTTTACAGTTATTTATGGAGTCAATAATAGAAGGGATTTTGTTTATGTTTTTATATAAAGTTTTAGGTGATGATAGAATTATTGTAGCTTTTTTAACAGGAGTTATTTTACATTTGGCTTTTGAGATGATTGGGTTGCATAAATTATTTTGTAAAGAAAAGTGTAAATTAATCATTTAAAAAATCAATATATATTTTTATTTTTATAGGATCTTCTATTATACTTTTTGGACCTTTGATAATATGAGTTTCTTTATAAATTTTTTTATAATCTCTTAATTCGTTTGCAGTATATCCACAAATAATACGAGTGGCTTTTTCTAATTCAATTTGAAGATCAGCAGTTGAAGAAAGATCTTCATCCATACTAAATCCTATACTATCATGAAAAATGCGATCTTTAATAGATGAAGGTAAACATTTGCTTAGTTGTAAAATATAATCATCACCTGCTTCTAATATATTTGTTTTTTTGTAAGATTCTTCTAATTCTTTTAATTCTATACGTGTTAATTGGATACTAGCCTCTATATCATTTCTTAAATATCGAGCAAGTTGATCTTTTAAATTTTTAAATTCAGCTTTATACAAATTATCAATAATAGGTTTAAGTCCTCGATAAACAAGTCTTCTTAGTAATATAGCATTTGGATCTTCTTTTTCATTATTTTCTTTATCTGTAAACATAAATTTATTACGAGAACGGTCAGTAATAAAGTACATTGGTTGATCTTTACCAGATAGAAAATGTTGAACGGTAATATCTGCTAATTTTTTTTGGTCACATCTTAATAGATGTTCAATGCTATTATAATGTTTTTCAAATTTTTGTGTAATTGGTTCTAAATTATTATTATAATCAAGTAAGCTAGTATAGTTATAATTTGTGATAGTATTATTAGTATTATTTGTTACATTTATTACTGGTTTTTCTTTTAATTGAACTATTTCTTGTGTTAATTTTTCAACTTTTTCTAATATATCTAAATTTGAATTATTTTTCTTACATATTTTTATATGATTATTTAAAGTAAATTTTGTGGTTAATTGTCTCTGACAATATTTACATTCATAAATATCACGTTCGATTATTTTATTAGGATCTTTTTGTTGTTGTATTTTTAAACAATATTTTGAAGTTCTCTGATGTTTATTTAAATTACATTTATTATGAAATTCTGAATTACAATAATTACAAAATGGCATTTTTATTATATATAAACTTTAAAATGCCTATTTCATAATTAGTTCATTATTTAATAAATTATTCTAAAGTTTATATAGATTAAAAAAATAAAATAATTTATTAAATAATGAACTATTTTTAAAAATAACCTTTTTATTCTAGTTCATTATAAAAATATATAGTTCATTATTTTTATAATATTTAATAGGTTAATTTCTCTATTACATTTTTTAGTTCATAATTTTTTTAATTAAAAAATTATATTTAGTCTTTATTAAGGTAGTTCATAAAATAGTTCATTATTTTTTAAAATGTGTGTGTGGAAAATTTTATTTTTAGAAAATATATGTTTATAAAAATAAAAATAGTTATTTAGAAAATTCGATCATTTTTAATAAAAATCTCTTGATATTCGGAAAGATAGTCATTAGGATTTCTTCCACTCATTTTTATTTCAATCCTATTTATTAATCTTATGTAATTAAAGACACACATAGGTGGTACTGTATAAAATACTCCATTTAATGTAGACCCTATTATTTTACTGACAAATAAATCGTTAGGTTTTTTAAATTCACCAGTCCATTGTCTATAAAATCCGTACGAAAATGGAAGTGGTAAAAAGTGATAAAATTTAAATTGCATTTTATTAATGAATTCATTTTCTAAATTAGATTTTTTAATAATCTATATTCTAAAAATGAGATTATCATTTACATTAGTTCCAGATGAACTTATTTTTTCAAATCTTTTATCTTTATCACATGAAGAAAGACTCTCAGATTTTGAATTATGCGGTGTCTACGTATATGAAAATGATAAGTCTTCACTTATACCTTACATTCCATCTGAAATAGAAATAGATGAAAGAAAATCTGGTGAATGTGTTTTACAAAGCAATAATGCATATGCAATAAAATGGCATACACATCCTAAAAAATTTTACCCTTCTATTGCTGATTTATTTGTACTTTATAAATCAGTTCAGACTTTAGTTTCTATTATTTATAGTACACAAGGATTCTGGATTTTACAAAAAGAAAATCAGAAAAATACACCTATTACAATGCATGAATACGAAACATTTTATGAATACGAAACTATTCTTTATATGCTAAGTAGACATAAAGATTTAAATGGACATATACAAAACCAAAAACTTGAGAAAGGTGGTGGTTTATATTTGAATTCTTTATGTTTACATTTTATAGAAAAATATTATATTCCTATTGTTAAAAAAACCTTTGGTATAATAATTACTTTTTATAAGTATAATACAGATAAAAAGATTGAATTAAATATTGATATAAATGATAAAAAATTGCTTCATAAAAGTGGTACATCAAAAATTCCGTCTGAAATATCAATGAAAAATCTAGTAAAATCGATGATCCCTAAAACATTCACATTAATTGAGTATAGTATAGATCCAATCATTCTTAATTATACTTATGAAGTTGAAGAACCACAATTAAAGAAAAGAAAGAGTAAATAAATTAATAATTTTTTTTTATTATTAATAAAATGTCTGATATGTATACAGACGCATCAGAATTAGGCCATTTTAGAACAAATATTGGATTAGTGGTAGGAATTATTATAAGTATAATTTCAATTTCAATTGGTATATACTTATCTTTTTATGATAAAAATCCTCATTCAAAAGAAGTTAATGCAATAGTTTCAAAAGTATTAGATCAAGATGGTAAATGCAATTCGTCTTATGATAATCAGAATATTCAAAGAGTTAATTGTAGTTTATTGATTCAATATGAATATGAAGGTAAAACATATAAACCTGAAACACCTCTAAATACAACAGACGGATTTCATATAGTTGGTGGACCTATTACTGTCTATATTGATCCTATGAATCCTTCTGATTTTTCAACATTTCCATTAAAATATGAGAAAATGATTGGATGGGGTGTTATTATATTTGGTGTTATTATTTTATTAATATCTATATTCACATGGTGGTTGTCACAAAGATACAAATTTTATGCTGCATCACAAGGACTTATGTTTGGATTAGGAGGATTTCGATAAAAAATTAATGTTTAGTAATAAATTTAAATTTAATAAGATCTTTAAATTTTTGTGAAATTATTTTTAATAATTCAAGATCAATTATATTTTTAATTTCAGCTGGTTTGTTTTTAACAGAATCTTCTTTTAATAAAATTAATTCACTTGGTGTAAGAATAGGAATTTTATCATATGACATGTAGATATTATCTTTTATTTCAGGAGATAATTCACCTCCTTGTAAGAATAAATCTAACGTAATTCTATGTTCGTTTACTATTTTAACCATTACAAAAGAAGGTTTATCTAATTTAATGGGAGGACCGTTTCTCCACTTGTACCCTAATTTACTAAAAAATCTACCAAAACTGCTTAAATCGTCTTTATCATTAATTTTTAAAGCAATATCAATATCAGAAATTTTTCGATACTCATCAGTAATCTTAAATTCACACAAATAAAGACATAACGCAATTGACCCTGTAATATAGTATTCGTATCCTTTTTTCCCTTCTTTAATTTTTTCATTAAGATGATCTGTGATCATATTTATTTCATGACGTAAATGTTCAGGTATGAGTTGACAATCCATTTTATTTATTAAATAAAATAATTTATTAAATAAACTATGGACAAAAAAAGTCCAATATATAAAAAAGCTTTAAAAAAAGCAAATGAGACATATGGGACAGGATCTTCTATTTATCGATCTAGTTACATTGTAAAAATGTACAAGGAAGAAGGTGGTAAAATTAAAAATAAAAAGTCACCAAAATTAGGATTAACTAGATGGTTTAAAGAAGAATGGATACAAGTAGTTCCATTTCTTGAAAAAGGCTTGAAAATTGAATGTGGTGGTAGAAAAGAAAGTAGTGCATCAGGTAAAGCTTGTCGACCTCTTTATCGTATTACAAACGATACACCTATTACTATAGATGAATTGCTAGAAATACATTCAAAAAAAGATATTATCAGTATTGCTAAAAAAAAAGAAAAAAATCCATCTGAAAGACTTTTTTGGAAAACTTTAAATTTAGTTTAGTTTATAATTTATTTTTGTAAAAATAAATTATGATCAAAAATCTTACATATAAGAATATTTTTGATACATATTATGATATCTATAAACATCGATTAAAATCAAAATTTAATCAATCCTTGAACATTTATTGGTTAATAATGACTGGACCAGGTTCAAAAGGGGGCATTTGTTGACATTTTGCTAATACTGCTTGTAATAATTTATGCTTGTCATCTTCGTTTTTAGCAACAAATTCAGGGAAAGATAAAACCATTGATAATTCATGTACACAGCAATGTAATAAATTATCAGGCAATTGGCCTTGAGATAATTCACGAAGAAGGTCAATAGATCTATTTAATTGATCACCTGACCATGGTTGAGGTTGAGGTTGGGGTTTAGGATCTGGTTTTACATCGTGAGATTTACGAGGCATTAAAACATATAACATAACAAGTACGAGAGCTAATAAACAAATAGATGATATTAATAATGTTCTCATTTTATAATATAAAAAATCATTTTTTAATAAAATTTTAAATTTATTTTTATTTTTTCATTGAAATTTGTATTTTTTGTATCCAGTTATTTATTTCATAACTTGATAAATCTTTGAATGTAGTCAGCATTTCAAGTTGAAATGGCATTACTTTTTTATACTTTATATATTCCATTATTTGATTTTTTAAGTTTACAGGAACTTCTTTTTTAGTTAATAAACTGTTATACATATTACACAATTTTCTGGTATTTTCTTGTTCTTTTAATTTTTTTTTTAATTCATATCTAGATAAAGATAGTTTAGCCATTAATATTTTATTTAAGAATTAATATTTAAACTTTTTTATATTATAAATGTCTACTATTTTACATTTAGAAAATGAAGATTTTGATAACCAAAATATGCTTAAAAGTGAACTTATTTTTAGTGATGACAAAAATACTTTTAAAATAGAAAAGGATGATTTATGTATGATAATGATCTATGCAAATTGGTGTCCTTATTGTGTACATGCAAAGCCTATTTATGAAAAATTTGCAAAAGGATCTAATATTAAATTTTTCAAGATTAATGTAGAGACTGAAAAAAAATTAATGAATCGTATAAATAAAATAGTAGGAGAAAAGGTTACTTTCCCAAGCTTTTATTTTTTTAAGAATGGTAAAAGAGTAGGTAAACATGATGGAGAGAGAACAATAGAAGGATTTCAGATATCTGTTAATATGTATAAATGAAGAGTAAAATTATTTATAAATTTTCAATTGATTTTTTAATTACATTTATAAATAATTCGATTGATTTTCCTTCTGGTAAAATAAATCTCTCTCGATTTGCTTGTTCTCTGTAATCTTTTAATTTATGAAAAATTAATTGTTCTATAATAGACATAGAATCTTCGTCTGGGCATTCCTGATAATAAACAACTTCATGTTCATCTGTTTTATTGTAGATAGAAAGACGACTTGTAAGATTAGTAGCTTTACCAAGAATATACTTTCCTTCTTTTTTATGAGAAGGTGTTGTAAGAATATAAATTACATTTTTCTCATTGTATTGTATACGTGGTTGTGCTTTTACATATTTTTTAGTTAAATAATATTTAAATAATTTTACGAGATTTTATCGTAAAATTATTATTTTTTTATAAAAAATTACTATACTTTATTTTTCAAATTCTTTTTCAAACTCTTTTAAATCATTTTCCCACATATTAGCTTCAGAAATACTTTTTACAATTTTCAATTCATTTTCAAGCTTGTTAATATTTTTCTTTAAATCGTCTAATTTCTGTTTACTAAAGCTTCGAATTTGCATATTGAGTAGATATTTAAAGTCTTCATCATCATCTCCGTAGTAACCTGTATTTTTCAAGATTTTTATAATATCACTTTCATCTACATCTTTAATAATTAGAGTTTCATCCATAACTTCTGTTAAAAATCGAAATTTATTTTTCAATACCAATAATTCATTCTCAATTGTTTTGATCAAGTACACTTTTCGTTTGACATAGAATCCATATCGAAAATGACAAAACTCATTGATAATATCGTCTACAGTTTCATACTTTTTCAATTTTTGTTTCGTGTCAAATAATACCATATTTGATGTAGAAATAGTACTTGTAAGTTTAAGTGAATCAATGGTTAATTCCAATTCAGCTGGATTTTCTTTGATTTCAAATTTAGGAATATTGTCTGTTGAAAAGTTCTTATATCCTTTAATCTTTTTTGCTTCCAATAAATCATCCAAGCTAGTTTTAAATGAATCAATGGACATATTAATAGGGATAACAGATACAGTTATGACATCATTTTTTCCACGAGAAATTACACCTTTAGTAATATACCGATGTTTATCTTTCTCGACTTTTTCAATTGTACCATTAAACCCCTTGTACCATGGATGAATGTCAGGAAATTCAGGCACAACAGGCTCTGTATAACACTTTTGAGCTAACCATAGTCGAACACATCCTAATAAATCTTTAGGATTATAAAGAGGAATATTAGAACTCCATCCTGATCCAATACCAATTGAACCATTGATAAGAACAGTTGGTAAAATGGGTACATATTCTTCTGGTTCAATGATCTCACCATCATCTTCTAAATAATGGAGAAGAGGATCATCTTCTTTACAAAAAAGTAAACGAGTAAAACGGTCCAATCGAGTATGAATATAACGGGGAGAAGCAGCATCTTCACCAAGCATACTTAAACTTCCAAATTGTCCATCACGAAACAAAAATGGAATATTGTTACTTCCAATAAAGTCTTGAGCCATGCGAATAATTGTCTCAAAAATTGACGCTTCTCCATGATGATACATTGTTTTTTCACTACAATAAGCACCCAATTGAGCAACTTTCAAACTTTTTCCATTAAAAGAAAGATTTTTAAGAAAAGTTGCATACAAAAGCTTTCGTTGAGATTCTTTCAAACCATCACATACAGATGCAATTGAACGACGACAATCATCAACCGAAAAAATAATCAGCTCTTTATCAAGATATTCACTAATTGAGACTTTTTCAGTTGCCTGTTTACCTAATTTCAAGTTATTTTTAACAGGATCATATCCCGCAATCCACTCTTTACGTCGATCTGCACATTTTGATAAAAAACATTTATCCATCATATCATCTGTTTGTTCATCTTTAATAAATTCAATCATTTTCTTTCCAAATGATGATTTAACTTCTTTATCACTTGAACTACCAAGCCCTTTTAAATATTTAATTTCACCTTTCACCTCTTTTGACTCTATGTGCTCTTTATAGTCTTGAATATTGTAAAAAGATAATTCAGTTTTCTTATCATAAATTTTAATTAATGGAGTAAGCATACAATATACAAAAGGTTCTTTTCGTTCAAATAAAGATGGAAATAGTTTATGAATCATATTCAAAATTAAAGATAAAATATGCTTTCCATCTGAATCTTGATCAGAAAGACCGACAAGTCTACCATAAGAAAGTGTATTAAACTCTTCATCTTTTGTATAATCTACACCAAATCGAAGATTCAAAATTTTAATTAAATTACATATTTCTTTATTTCCAGAAATTTGAGATACTGAACTATTACGAACATTTAAAACTTTCCCTTTTAATGGAAAAATTCCTACATAATCACGTCCCTTTTTCCCAAATAATTCTTGTGATAATCCAAGAACTGCATATGTCTTTGCACTCAATCCCTCTGTAAGAATCAAACTACATTCTTTCGATTGTTTTCCTCCACACAAATTAGCAGGGTCATATCCTTCAATTTTTACAAATGATCGACTTTTCTTTTCTGTCTTTTTTAAAGCTACTAACTCTTTACCTTTTAACAAATTCTTGATTTTATCAATACATTCCCATTTTAAGATAGCATTGATATATTTGGGAAGAATCTCTGGATTTTTTACATGTGGACTTACTAATTTACTCTTTTCTTGACTATTAAAAGCAGGATTAATAACTGTTGATTTTAAAAACATTTGAAAATATGGTTTAATCTCTTTAATACCAAGAGGAGTATTTCCCTTTTTAACCCCTTTATTTAAAGCTTCTAAAAGAGGTCGAAAAATAGATTCTGAATATACATCAACATGTGCACCTCCATCTTTTGTTTCAATTCCATTAACAAAAGAAATAGCTTCAAACCCATCGCTATTAGGATTAGGTTGAAGTACACATTCACTATCTTCTGTAAGAATATGAATTTGGTCAAGTTTCTTTTTACGACCAGAATTAGATGAAACTGTTGAAGGTGCAATTGATACTGTATCATCTTTTTCATCTTCTTTTTCATCTTCTATAATTGGATTAATAGGTAAATTGTAAAGACCGGCATAATCTTTAAGAGTTTTCATCGATATTTTCTCATTATTAAAAAAGACATTAACACCAGTAATCATTGCTGTATCAATAACATTTTTATAAAAAAGTGAATACATATCATCAGTCAAATTATCACATCCAAAACGTTCATAATCAGGAATAAATTTTATTTCAGTATACCCATTCTTCACTTTTGGACTAGTAATTTTTGGTTTAGCACACTCGCCCATATTATTTTTCCAAGATTGGATGTATTGCTGTTTTGTCTCATTATCAAACATTTTAATTTCAAATGATTTTGAGAAGACATTTGTTAGTTTAGCGCCATACCCATTTCTTCCTGACGTCTCTCTCTTTTCATCATCATTATAATTCGAACTTGTTAATAGACGTCCAAGAATCATTTCAGGGTTATAAATTCCCAATTTTTCATCAATAGCAATTTCGATTGTTTGACCATCATTCCAAACAGAAATTTCACTAGATTCTCGATTAATATCAATTTTAATTTTTGTAAGTGGCGTATCGCTTTTTTTTGAACGAACCCAATTATCACATGCATTTGATAAGATCTCTACAAATATGCGATGAAGTCCGTGGTTGATGAACCCTTCTTTCTTTTTAATATTATTTTCGCTTGCACCATGAAATTCACATTTTTCAAATTTAGTACTTCCTACATAAGTATCACTTCGTAGAAGAATATGAGTTCGTTGGTCAAGAGCGACATAAGTTGATTTAGAATCTTTCTTTGACATTATTCTTTTATTTATTTTTTCTTTCTAGATTAAAAATTCAATTTTACAAATTAAATTAAATTAATTAATTTAATTTTTAACCACATTGATACGTACATCCTAAAAATGCTACAATAAATACACTTTGTCCATTTTGTAGCATACTATCATATTGATCTTTAGTAATAATTTTTCCATCTGATTTCAAGTATCTTATTTGGTAAGCTGGTTTTGTAACAGATGGAGCGGTTGATGGAATAGGAAAAGCGTTTATTTGTGAATTAAAAAGTCTAGAAAGGGAAATACCTGGTGTTTCTTTTGTGATATCATCTGAAGCAATTGAAGAGTAAGGAACACCTAATGTCTTTTTATACAAAAAAATACTTTTATCGAATATAAGACATTTTTATTTACTTTGTTAAATTTTAAAATATAATTTTGATTTTTTAATTTTAAAATTTAACAAAGTAAAAATATGGCAACTAAAAGAAAGTTTGATAATATCACAATGACATACGAAAACTTGACTGATGATATTAGATACTTGATAAATAAAAATGAAATAACATCTAATAATTTTGAAGAATATATTAAACTTATTCTTCAAAATTTTGGAGAATTATTTGATACAAAAGAAGAATGTATCAATTATATAGCAAATTTCATTTATTCAGATTAATATTTAAAAATGATTTTTATAGTTTTATAAAAATCTTATTCTGTTTATAATTAAACTACTTTATAGGTATAGATTTTTATAAGTTTTATAAAAATCTTAATTAATTATTTTATCGATATTATTTTTAACCGTCCAATCATAAAAAATTTCATTTAATGCAATATATATTTTCTCTTCCAAATTATCTTCATTCTCATTAAAAAATAAAGTATAATAATAAACAGAGTATCTTTTATCTCGAACATTTTCGATACCTACTTGAAATAAAGTATTATGAAAAGATCCATCAAATAAAGGAATAAAAAATGGATTAAAGTCATGATTGTATAAATAATGAACTTCTCCTTTAGTATTGAAAAAATTAACCAATGCTTTTATTGCTTTATCTTTAGCACTAGTAGGAATTTTCAGAGATAATCCACGTCCAATATTTGCATTAGCATGAATAAAAAAACAATCTGTCATTATTGTTTGTATATTTTATGACTTATACAAGTCTTAAAAATCAATTTTATAATTCTCTTAAAAAGTCAATTACTTTTGGATCTACCTTAATTTTAAAAGGTTGAAAAGCCTTCAAGTATAACCCAGATAGACTACGTACTCTTGATAAAGCGACATATACCATATGATTTTCAAAAATAGTGTATCCAGCATCAATAACAGCACAATCTAATGTAGATCCTTGACATTTATGTATTGTTAGGCAATATGCAAGGATGAAAGGAAATTGTTTTCTTGTTGCTAAAACCTTATCATCTTCTTCATAATTAAAATCGTGACGTTCAAAATGAAAAATTATACCATTCATAAATTTAACTGATACCATATCTGATGAAAGATTAGTAACAACACCTCTTGATCCATTTGTTAACCCTTCTTCTACATTATTGTTAACTGTAAGCATGACTTGGGCACCAAGTTTTAATTCAATTATTTTAGGAGCAATCAAGTCCAATAAAGATGTATCTCCACTATCAGATGCTAAATAGATTACAAGTTCATTAGAATTTTTAGCCAATTCTTCCTTATTTTTATCAAATACTTCATTTCTTTTACTACTTAAAAATGTTGGTTGAATGTCATACATATCATACTCTTTAATATCATTATAAGCTTTTAATCTTTTAAACAATTCAACATTATCTGCTGGTGTATGTTTAGCTAGTCTTACACGTGATAAAATATCAGCATAAACTTCATCTGTATACCGATAGACTTTATCTAAATGAATTGGATGCAAATTTAATTCAGCCCATGTTTCACTTTCAAATGCATAACGATCATTAATAGGTGGAATTTGTAAAAAATCACCTGTAATAATGACAATCATTCCACCAAATGGGTTTTGATTATTTCTAACCTCTTTAAAAACATGATTAAGTGTATCAAAATAAGTTGCACCTAACATACTTATTTCATCGATTACTAAAATATCACAATCTATAATTCTTTTTTTTGCATCTTTATTCCGTTTGACTTTTTTAATAATATCTTTATTAGGATTAAGTACACCAATTCCACTAAATGAATGAATAGTTCTTCCTCCAATTAAATAAGCAGATACACCTGTCGTTGATGTAACTTCAAAATTATATTGTGATTCTAATATTTTTTTAATTTTTTTGACAAGAGTACTTTTTCCTGTACCACCTTGTGATAACATCGATACATTTTTACCATTTTCAATTAATGATATCAGTTCAGATTCTATCGACATCTTTTTAAAATTATTAATTTTGTTTAATAATTTATTCATTTTTATTATTGTTTTTGTGTAAAAAATTGATCAAGTAAATTAAACATATTTCCAATTTTTGTATTTTTATATTTTTCTCTTTCATTCTTACAATTATAGTACATATTCACCAATAAATCAGAAAATTTTTGAGGCTGAGCCAATACTTTATTTAAAATAATATCATTATCAGGATCAGCAGGAGGTTTGCATAAAGGCAAACAAGGTTTTGATGAATCGCTACCAATTGATTTTACAAGAGGTGATGTAGGATCATTAACATTGTACATACTTTCATGCACTGAACAAGTATCAAATGTTCCAAAACGACGAATAGCGCTATTTAATACCAGATAATCACCGATTGTCATCGTTCCAGGTTCATTTTGACGAAATAGAGGAGATTCTACAAGACCAAGATTTGGTTTAGATGTATCATTATTTCGTGAAAGTAATTCACATGCTCCATCCCAGTTTTTTGAACATTTTTCGGCCATATAAAGCTGAGATGATTCTGTATTAGGCCCAAATGTACGTGCAAGACTTCCTTCGTCAAAAAATGAATCCATATCTCTATAAATAGAGTAACTAACAGGATCAGTTCTTAACATTGGTGATAAAGATGTTCCAAAATTACGAAGAGGAACATAATTAGATCGATTATTAGCAGATATATGACAAAAAGATTCTTTGTTCATTTTATATTATATTTATTTTTTTAAAATCATTCATCTTTTTCAAAAAGTCATTAAATGTTCCTAATATTTATTTTATTTATTTTAAATATGTCAAGGTGTAATAATTCTATTATAAATTTTAAATACAAAAATCAATTAACTAATATAATTGGGTTTACTGGTCCAACTGGAACTTCAAATGGCATAATTGGTCAACAAGGTAGACCAGATGTTAGTTCACAGCATCCTACTTGAATTAATTAATATTCAATTGAGTTAGATATAGTTTTTTCTACTGATTGGCTAAATATACGTTTATTTTCAAGATGTCTTTCAAAACATTCATGTTTATTTTGGTTTTCGATATCTAATACAGTAAAATTGATATCATATGATTTAGATGCATCATGAAAAATATTAATAAGCATATCGGTATCAGATGTAATTCGAAAAAATGTAAAATCAACTCCTTTCGAAAAAAGTTCAGTTACTTGCATTTTTGGATCACGTCCATATGGATCTCCTTTAGGGTATCTATCACTAACTACTATTGAGTGATATAAAGTTCCATGAGCAGGTGCATCTGTTATAAATAAAACAATATTAACTGAATCAGGTGTCCATGATAGGTTTAGTACTTTTTCAAGAGCTCCAGCTACATCTTCGGCACTATCATCACCTCCATCTGCTTCAGTAGATTGAATTGTTCTTTTTATAAGTGAAATATCATCTGTAAAATCAACAACAATAAATGGAACTGTATCACCGAAATCTCGATAGCCTACAAATGCTAGTTTAAATATAGTCTCATTATATTTTTTTTGAAGAGAATTAATAATTTCATACAAAGTATCACGACATATATTAATCCATTCTTGCATACTATCGGTTAAATCAAGAACAATTGCGACATTAACTTTGTTTTTAGTCCCAGGTTGAATCATTTTGTTTTAATTTCATTTTTATAAATCAAATTAAAAATTTATACTTATTTTTCTTTACATTATTAATAATTGAAGATGGTTCTATAATCAAGTAATTGTTTATTATTTTAGAAATTCTAAACTTTTTAAAACTTTTTATTTTTCATTTCAAAATAGTCTTTCATTTCTTCTAAAAGTTTTTTCTGTATTTCTAGATTACTTTTAAGATCTTTGTTTATATGTTTTTCTTCTAAAAGTGTCTCTTTCATATCAGATTGAATTCTAACAAAAGATATTATCCATTCAATAGATTTATATAAATAAGATATCCATGAAGACGACATTTTATATAACACTTTTTTATTTTTTAAATAAAACGAAAGTCAAAACAATACAAATAATAAGATTTTTATAAGTTTATAAAAATCTAAATTTATGTTTATAGATTAAAAAAAATTATTCTAATTTAGCTTTTTTATGACTAACGTGTTTGACACTGCGTTTGACACTGCGTTTGGCACTGCGTTTAGCACTGCGTTTGGCACTGCGTTTAGCACTGCGTTTAGCACTGCGTTTAGCACTGCGTTTAGCACTACGTTTGGCACTACGTTTAGCACTGCGTTTAGCACTGCGTTTAGCACTACGTTTGGCACTGCGTTTAGCACTACGTTTAGCACTGCGTTTAGCACTGCGTTTGGCACTGCGTTTGACACTGCGTTTGGCTTCGGGCTTAGCACTGCGTTTGGCGCTACGTTTGGCACTACGTTTGGCACTGCGTTTAGCACTGCGTTTGGCACTACGTTTGGCGCTACGTTTGGCACTACGTTTGGCTTCGGGCTTAGCACTGCGTTTAGCACTGCGTTTGACACTGCGTTTGACACTGCGTTTAGCACTGCGTTTGACACTGCGTTTAGCACTGCGTTTGACACTGCGTTTGGCGCTACGTTTGGCACTACGTTTGGCACTACGTTTGGCACTGCGTTTGGCGCTACGTTTGGCTTCGGGCTTAGCACCTTGCTTAAGTTTATCTTTTAATTCTTCTGCCATTTGTTTTTTCATCATCATGGAATCAGACATTTTTATATTAGTTAAAAAAAATAATATTTTTTTTATACTTATTCACAAAAATCAAGAATATTTATAAAAATTAAAAAGTAATATTATTTAATTATATTTAAACAAATAATATTAAATATAATTAAGGGTGAACGAAGGTTAAAATTAAAATATGTTATACGATGATTACATTGAGTATTATAAAAAATATAAAAAAATATATGGTGAAAATACGGTAGTATTGATGGAAGTAGGATCATTTTTTGAATTATATGCTGAAAATGAAGAGACAACTAATATAACAGAAATATGTTCAATTTTGAATATACAATCAACTCGTAAAAATAAATCTATATTAGAAAGTTCACGATCAAATCCTTTAATGGCAGGATTTCCTAGTCACTCTCTTAAAAAATTTATTGACATTTTACTGTATGAGAAGTATACTATAGTTTTAGTTGAACAAGTGACTCAACCACCTAATCCTGAGAGAAAAGTAACCCAGATATTAAGTCCTGCGACTTATATTGAACCAGATAGTTCATATTCATCCAATTATTTAATGTGTTTTTATATATGTAAGGGAAATGATTCATTTTATTATTTATCAATTAGTTTTATGGATATAACAACAGGTGAAACTTTTTATTTTAGTCAGGATATTAAAGGGGACCAAATGACTATTTTACAAGAGATGTCACGTATTAGTATGTCTTATACACCAAAAGAGTTAGTTATTATTAGCGAGAGTAATGATTTAATAAAACTGCCAATATTAAATACATATGTTCATGATCATACAAGTGTTAACATAAAACCTTATCAAATGTTATCTTACCAGAATGCTATATTAAAAAAAGTTTATACAGAAACAGGTTTATTAAGTCCGATAGAGTATGTTGATCTTGAAAAAAATTGTGAGATATTAACTAGTTTTGTTTATTTAATAAATTTTGCTTATGAACACAACGAGCTTATTATTAAAAAATTACAAAAACCTAATGTGATTCATATTGAGTCTATTTTAAGATTAACTAATTCGTCAGCTGAACATCTTAATATTTTACCAAAACAAGGTGCACAATCAAGTATTTTACAATTATTGAATACATGTGATACATCTATTGGACGTCGTTATTTTAAAGAATGTTTAATTTGTCCTTTGCTTAATGCAGATGAAATCGAAGAGAGATATAATCTAACTGAATATATGATTGATTCATGTTATTATAAAAAAATTCGACCTTATTTACAAAGTATAAAAGATGTAGAACGATTATTTAGAAGACTTTCATTGACTATTTTACAGCCTTCTGAGATGTTACAAATTGATACGAGTTTAAAAGCTGTTCAAAATATTCAAGAAATTGTAAAAGATATAATTGAAGTACAATCAATAGATCAATTTATTAATGAATATACGAGTAAATGGGATATGGAAAAGATGTCTTCTGGAAATATAAATTTTTATAAGACAGGTGTACATTATGATTTAGATGAATTATCTTGTAAAATAAAAGAGTTGAATGATTATTTTCAAAAAATTGTAGATGATGCGAATAAAACAGATCAATTTTTTAAGTTAGAAGTGACAAGTGAACGTCAAGATTATCAAATCATTGTTACAAAAAAGAGGTATGAAACTTATTGTGAAAGACTAAAAAGTCCATCGATATTTACAAGTCAACCTTTATCTGCATCCAATAAAACTGTATTAAAATTAACTTTTCAAGGCATGCGTGAAAAACAAGAAGAATTGCATATGTTAACATCTGAATTAAAATTATTGGTGAAAGGTCAGTATATTAAAGAATTGGAATCATTTAATATTTATCAAGAAATGATGGGAGATATTGTAACATTCATTAAATATGTTGATTTTCATGTTACGTGTGCAAAAAATGCTGTTAATTATAATTATACAAAACCTATCATTAATAACTCTAAAAATTCTTTTATATCTGCAAAAAAACTTCGACACCCTTTAATTGAAATTTTTCAAAAAGATATACCTTATATCCCTAATGATGTTACATTGAATGAATCTGGTATGCTTCTATATGGTATTAATTCTGCAGGCAAATCTAGTTATATGAAATCAGTTGGCGTAAATCTTATTATGGCTCAAGCAGGGATGTATGTTGCATCAGAATCTTTTGAGTACTCTCCATATGATAAAATATTTACACGTATTCCTGGTGGCGATAATTTATTTAAAGGTCAGTCTACATTTGTAGCTGAAATATCTGAATTAAGATCTATTTTAAAGTATAGTACAAATCGATCTCTTATTATTGGGGATGAAGTTGCAAGTGGAACGGAGTCTGTTTCAGCGATATCTATTGTAGCATCTGGAATAAAAATGTTATCAGAAAGAAAATCATCTTTTATTTTTGCAACTCATTTACATGAAATTGCAAATTTAGAGACAATTAAAGAATTAAAAAATGTATTTATTTTTCATATTTCTGTGATGTATGATGATGAAAATAAATTATTGGTTTATGACCGAGTTTTAAAGCCTGGATCTGGACAAACGATGTATGGGTTAGAAGTTTGTAGATCATTAGATATGCCTGAAGATTTTTTGTATATCGCAAATACGATTCGTCAAGAGTACTTGGGTCTATCAAAAAATGTAGTTGATATGAAAAAATCTAGGTATTCGAGTGATGTGTTTGTAGATGTGTGCTGTATTTGTAAAAATAAAGCAGAAGAAGTACATCATATTAAAGAACAAAAATTTGCTGATAAAAAAGGTTTCATACAAGGAATTCATAAGAATGATAAACATAATTTGGTAAGTATTTGCGAAAAATGTCATGATAATATACATGGAGGTAAAATTATTATTGATGGATATAAACAGACAAATAAAGGTGTTAAATTAATTGTAAAAGATCAAAAGTAAAATAAAAAGTAAAATAAAAAGTAAAATAAATTGAAATAAAAATAAAATGAAATAAATTAAAAGTAAAATAAAAAGTAAAATAAATTAAAATAAATTGAAATAAAAATAAAATGAAATAAATTAAAAATCTTTAATTTATTTTTAAAAACACACAAATTTTGTGTAATTAAAAATAAAAGTTTTTAAAAACAATAATTTTTTAATTTTAAAGCATAATGGTTTAAAATAATAATTTTGATATAATTTTTTTTATTATATTATAATAAAAAAAATTATAATATAATAAAAAAAATTATATCAAAAACAATAATTTATTTTATTTAATATTTACAAAATATTTTCTATAAACTGGTGAATTTATAATTTTTTGTAATTCAGAAATTTTATATTTAATTGACATTTCATTGGTACCTAGAAAATTATTTATACGTGTTTGTTCGACTGTTTCATCTTCCCATACACTATCAATCATTTTAACAAATTCTGTACATTCAATATCAAAAGGTGTACACGGTTTATCAAGTTTATTTGTGATATAGTCTGTAGTTTGTATTTTTTCAACCGATTTTAGATTTTTTAATAATTCTTTCAAATCTTTTAACATATCTAGACTAGGCTTTTTACCTACTATTTTCATGATAGAATTGTATCTTTTTATATCTTTCTTATGTTTATTTGTACTTTTTCGTTTTTCTAAATCTCCTTCTGGGTTAAGTAAATTATATAAATCTTTTACTACAAATTTAAGAGTAACAATAGGAGGTTCAGTTTCATCCTCTCTATCTTGTATATATTCATAGTTACATGTTTCTTTACTAAATAAAAAGTCGTAAGGAGCTGTTTTTTTATAGAAATAAAAAGGACCACCATATAATGGATTATCAATTTTAATTTTAAAATTAATATCAATTGATATAATGATCATACAATCTTTATCATCTTTATTTCCACCTCTATCTTCATAACAATTTCCTACATAATTTGTTCTTATTGTTATATAGTCTTCAATAAATTCATCGTTTTCTTTAGATGAAATTGAGCCAATAAGTTGATTATTTACTAGAATAGATTTATTTACACTGAAATCTAAAGTTGATAAATGACCTGCCATATAAATCATTGTTTTCGCAATTTTTGGAAAAATCTTTTTTACATTATCTACTGTGTAATTATTTAGGCATAATTTTGAATCAATATCATTTGTAATTTGATCACCAAATTCTTGTGTATAATATCTTATAGATTCACCTCCTGTTTTATAAAGTCTTCCAATATTATTCTTCTTTAAATTTTTATTTGTTGTAGCAATGAAATGGTTCAAAATTGTACGTATACTGTATGGGATAAGTAACGATTTAGAACCTTTTTCAACTGTTAAAGAACTATTAAGAATAGGATCTAAATTTATATCCATTTTATCAAAATAATTTGACATGAAATTACCAAAAATACGTTCATATGTACGTTCATACTGGTCTGTACTTCGTTTATTTAATAAAGGTAAGATTGGTTTTAGATAAGTAAATATTTCATCTTTATTTTTTAAATTAAAATCGAATTTTTTCATAAAATCTATTTTTTGGTCTCGTGTGATTAAAACTATCATATCATTCATACTGTCTACTTGTCTAGGAAACGAATCTACATTAAAAACAATATTTTCAGTTTTTATTTCTATTTCTACTTCAGTTTCCTTTTTAATTATTTCTTCAAGATCAATTTCTTCTTTTTCTTCAACATCCATTTCTTCTTTCATTAGATTTTTGTAATCGTATAAAATAATGTTACCAGATCTATCGATATTTTTTAATTCTAGATGGATATCTGGTGGTAATAAAACTTCTGATTCTGTATTTAAAGGATCTAACATTGGCACGTACAATCCTACATTATTTTTATATGATTGTATTTCAAACATACAACAAGGCGTTTCTTTAAAAATAGATGCTACAGAAATATCTAAAGAAGTAGATAAAAATTGGGATGTTTGTTGAGATTTTTTAAATTGTTTAATTATATCTTTATTTTTTTCTGATACTCCACGATAAAGTAACATATTTTTTCTAAATCTACTTTTATTTACTAGTTCTGCAAGTTTTTCTAAAATAAAATGTTCAATAAAAGTTAATTTTACACCTTTTCTCATTTTTTCATTTAATAATTTATATTGACCTGAATCAGACGTATACCATTCTAATACAACTTTATCAATATTTTTAAATGTACCAGTAAATTCAAAATCTAAATGACTCTTTATAGGATATTCTTGGATATTTTCATTAAAAGGGTTTATTACTATAGTTTTATCACTTATTTCGATTGATTTTAATGCTGTTGATAATGTTAACATATGATAAAAATTGTGTCCAATAAACTCTGATAAATTTTTAATTTGATCAAATGATAATTTTGTAAAACTACATTTTAAAAATTGAGGGAATGTAAATAAGCATTTATTTTTAATTTTATCACTAGTGCATACACAACCATTATTATTTACATATCCTTCCAAGTATTCTTTATCAATATTGTATGGATATGAATTTATCCAATTTTCATTCCAAACCATATCAAAAAAATTGGATAGATAAGTATCATCTATTTTTTGATCTAAATATAAACTTTCAGTATATAAAATTTTATTACCAAAATGAAATTTAGGTCTAACACAACTTTTACACCCAAAGTATATTAAAATTTTTCTAAATAAACTATCAGTATCTTCTTCTTCTTCTTCCTCTTCTTCATCTTCTTCTTCTTCTTCTTCTTCTTCTTCTTCTTCTTCTTCCTCTTCATCGGATGATAGTAATAAATTACGACGTTTTATATCTTTTGCAGTTTTACCTTTCAAATAACGGTTTAATATATCTTTAGGATTAGCTAATAATGTATATACTAAATCGTTAATAAAATAGTCTTTGCTAATAACAGGAGGTAATTTTTTAGCTTTTCTGTTAAAATCATCAAATACCAAATTTTCTTTTTTCTTTTTATCTTCGATACAAATATCAAGTGAATTAATTTTGATAGTATCAGTATTATTAAAATAAATATCCATAGAATTACTCTCTATATGAATATTAATAAATAAAGCCAAAAAAGTATAAGGAGTACCTTTACATAAAATAGATATACATTCAGGTATATCTTTATTGCCTAACGCACATTTGAAACTTTTGCCAGCAAATGTAAACTCAAAATTTAAATCTTTTTCCCATCTTAGCATAGAGTCTTTATTCATTATGTTTACCATTTCATATAAACAAACGAGATTATTTTGGTAAATCATATTCTTATTTTTAAGAGTTGGTTTATCTAGAAAAATTTTCACATCAATATCATTAATCAATAAAACTTCTTCCGTATGATAACGAACAGCTTCACCACCAGCTTTTACTATTCTTCCTAAATTATTACTGACAAGTTTTTGATCTGTTAAAGAAATAAAAGTGTTAATGTATTGACGTAAACTATATTTATTTTTACCCCATTTTTCTTCAAGAATAATACTATTCAAAAAATTTTTCAATTTTGAAAAATCAATCGGTGTATCATCTGAATCAAAAATATTAGAAATTTTTATCTCAAAATGCTCTAAAAATTGTAAAAATACATTGATTGAATTGTCTTTAAATAAAGAATCACATAAAATAATAGCTGACAAAGCATCTTTTTGTGTAAATAAACTCATGATATTTTGATCTCTTTTTTTATTGAAAGGAAAATCATAGATAGATGTTTCATTATAGACGTGAGATAATAAGAGTTTATAACCTTCTTTTGTAACCGTTTGTAAATAGTTAGGATCAGGTTTAGATAATAAAGATTTATATTTATAGACGTCATCAACTATACAAAAATCAATAATTATTAAAGGATAGTCTTTAAAATCAAATGTTTCTGCAAATTCTTCGTATCTTGAACGTTTTTTATTTGTTATATATAATGTTAAAGATACTGTATTGAATAGTTTTTTTACAATTTTTTTAGATAGTGTAATATTACAATTATATTTAAGATCAAGACTAATATTTTTTAAAGTCTTTTCCCATTTTTCTATTAATCCTGTTATATCACTTGACATTACTAGTATATTAATATCTTTCATAGTATTCTCTAAATCTGCTTGTAATTTTATATTATTAGGTTCAAATGAAATAAGTGGCATTGAACTATCAATTTCCATTTTTTTTAATTTATCTATTAAAACAAGGTATGAATAAGTGCCATAAGTTGTTGTTATAGAATCATTTTCAGGTAACATTGCATTTTTTAATTTTTCAGATATTAAAGGTAAGATATCAATAATAATATTATTTATAGAAATTCTATCATTTATATATATTAACTTATCCATTTTATTTTATAAAAATTATGTTTAAAATAATTTTTATGATATTTTTCCCATTTTATTTAATACGATAATAAGTTCTAAATTATTAATTTTATCAATTGTTTGCTTTAAATAGTCACAATTTATAATTTCTACATTCAAGTCAATCGTATGAAATATTTGATCTAGACTAACACAACCTTCAGGTTCTATTTCATAATACAAGCCATCATAATCTATAAAAGCTTTTTTATTTTCATCTCTACATATATCTAAATAATGAGTAGTTTTAGTTGTATAATCTATCATCTCGATACATACTTTAACACATACTTCCAAATTTAGTACACATTTAATAGGAAATCCTTTCAACTTTTCTATTATAAAATACTCGTCCATCTTTTGAACTAATCTATTATCATTATTTATTAATCAAATTTATAAAATTGATTTTTATTGTTATAAATTTATAAAAATCAAACTAACATGCAAAGTTCTAAAGCTAAAATCGCTCAATACGCTAAAAACGTATACAATTATTATATGGAAACAAAAAATCTTAATTTAAATAGAGGTTATACATCAGGTGAACCTACTCAGTTCAATATTAACCTATATAATGAAGATTTTGAAATATATAATCAATATTTTCAACGTTATAACAATTTAGTAAAAGAACATCAAGATCTAATTAATACTTACAAAGACTGTCCAGAACTTACGTCTTTCTTATTTGATATTAGACCTTATGATAAAGCAAATGGTCGGTCACTATGTCCATCTGTTCCATTAAGAACAGGAGAATTTCCTCCATGTATTCCCCTAGTACGTACATATAATGTAGAAAACTGGTTCATAAAAATGCATACTAGTTTTCTATCAGTTGATCCTTCAGCAGATAATAACTATGCAATTAGAATAGCTTCTCAAAAAGGACATACTGATATTGTAAATTTATTATTAAATGATCCACGAGTTGACCCTTCAGCAGATGATAATTATTCAATTGGAATGGCTTCTGAAAATGGACATATTGAAACTGTTCGGTTATTATTAAACGATCCACGAGTTGATCCTTCAGCAGATAATAATTATGCAATTGGAATGGCATCTGTAAATGGACATACTGATATTGTAAGTTTATTATTAAATGATCAACGAGTTGATCCTTCAGCAGATGATAATTATTCAATTAGATTAGCTTCTCAAAAAGGACATACTGAAATTGTAAGTTTATTATTAAATGATCAAAGAGTTGATCCTTCATCAAATGATAACTATTCAATTAGAATAGCTTCTCAAAAAGGACATACCGAAACTGTTCGTTTATTATTAAATGATCCACGAGTTGATCCTTCATCAAATAATAATTTTTCAATTGGATTGGCTTCTGAATATGGACATACTGAAACTGTTCGATTGTTATTAAAGGATCCGCGAGTTGATCCTTCAGCAGATAATAATCATGCGATTAGATTAGCTACACAAAATGGACATATTGAAACTGTACGATTATTAATAAACTTAGATGTTAAGAACCAATTCATCTTCTAATACACAAATAAATAAAAGCTGTCCAGTGCTTTCTTTAGATGAAAATTCACGTGGCGCTATAAGAGACCAATTAACATCAGATATCCATCCCAATTTTAAATATATGTAAGAAATAAGAGATGAACACCAGAATCTATTTGTTTTTTTCCATAAAGGATTTATAGTTATAGGATTTGATAAATTTTCTAAAGCAGTAATCCAATCAATGATATTAAGATCATATGGTTTATTATAAACAGTTGTATGAATAGCCTTTAATTTTTCATAAAAAATGTTATCTCTTATCACATTTTTTACTTTACGTACATAAATCGTATATGGGTCATAAAGCTTTATAATATCTTCTAATTTATGTATTTGAACACCGTATTTTATTTGATTATCTTCTTCATCTGGTTTATACCCATAAGATGAATCAAGAACAAATATACCATCTTCTAAATGATCGTTAAGAAATTTTGGATTTTTAACGATCATACCAATATGACTATATTTACTTTGTCCAAAATATTCAAGTATATTAGAAAGTAAGGTTGTTCCATGAAATAATAATAAATCACCAGTTTCTAAATCCATTTTAATTTAAAATAAATTAAAATGATTTTTAAAAAAAAAGTTAATCAACTTCTTCAAGAGTAGAATGTTGTGTAGATTCAGTTTGATCTTGTTCTGATTCAACATCTAAATTTATATTTAATCCTAATGAAATTAATTTATGAATACGAGATGCATATTTACCAGGTTGTGATAAAGTGAAACCTGATGTTAATAAAGACGTATCATATAATAAAACAACTAAATCTTTAAGAGTTTTATCATTTTGATCTAGCTCAAATTTAGTTTTAAGTTCACAAATAATACTATGTGAAGCATTTAATTCAAGAATCTTTTTTGGCATCATATGAAGAGTCATATTTTTATCAGACAATGCTTGTGCTTTCATAATACGTTCCATATTTGCTGACCATCCATGTTCATTTGTCACTAAACAACATGGTGAATCGATAATACGATCTGACAATACAACTTTTTCTACATCTGAACCAAGTACTTCCTTAACTTTTTCACAAAAACTTTTATATTCTTCTGTTTGTTTTTCATAGTCTTTTTTCTCATCTTCAGTCTTATCTAGTTCTAATCCTTCTTTAGTCGCACATACTAATTTTTTACCATCAAATTCTCTTAATTGTTGGAAAGCATATTCATCAATTGGGTCAACCATAAATAAAACTTCTAATCCACGTTTTTTAAATGCTTCTAAAAATGGAGACGTTTCAACAATTTCTTTAGTTTCGCCTGTAATATAATAGATTGAAGTTTGTTTTTCCTTCATATTTTTTACATATTCTTCTAAAGAAACAAAGTCTTCTCCAGATTTATTAGAATGAAAACGTAATAATTTAGCTAGTGCTTCTCGATTTGGTTGATCTTCATGAATTCCAAGTTTAATATTCTTTGAATAGTTAGTATAGAATGTTTTGAAATCTTCTTTATTTTCTACTAATTCATTCATAAGATCAATACACTTTTTAACAACATTTTTCTTAATTAAAGAAAGTACCTTATTTTGTTGTAACATTTCACGTGAAATATTTAAAGGTAAATCATCTGAATCTACAATACCTTTTACAAAAGATAAATAATGAGGAATAATTTCTTCACAATTTTCTGTAATAAGAACACGACGAACATATAATTTTACATTATTCATCTTTTTCTTATTATCGAATATATCAAATGGTGCACGTTTAGGGATATATAATAATGCCTTGAAATCTACCTGTCCTTCTACAGAAACATGTTTTACTGCTAAATGATCTTCCCAATCATTCGTTAATGCTTTATAAAAAGATCCATATTCTTCCTTAGTAATTTCATTAGCTTTTCGAATCCAAAGAGGTTTTTGTTTATTCAAATGTTCAAATTCTTGTGTCACTTCTTTAATCTTTTTCTTTTCTTTCTTTTCTTTAATTTCTTTCACTTGTTCATCTTCATCTTCTGATTCATCATTTACTTCTCTTTCAACCGTTTTTTCTACCATTAAATGAATAGGAAAACCAATAAATTCAGAATGTTTCTTAATTAATTCACGAAGTTTTGACTCTTCTAAATATTCAGTTTGATCTTCCTTCAAATGTAAAATGATACTTGTCCCACGAGTTAAACTTGGATTTGAAGACTCTTTAACTGTAAAAGTTCCTCCTGCTGAAGAATCCCATACATATTGCTTATCATTATTATTTTTAGAAATAACAACAACCTTATCAGCAACTAAATAAGCTGAATAAAAACCAACACCAAATTGTCCAATCATAGATAGATCTGCACCAGCCTGGATAGCTTCCATAAAACTACGTGTTCCAGATTTTGCAATTGTTCCCAAATTAGATACAAGTTCATCTTTAGTCATACCAACACCTGTATCATTAATAGTAAGCGTTTTGTTAGACTTATCAGCTATGATCTCAATTTTAAGTTCTTTTTCAGTATCTAATTCAGATGAATCTGTAAGTGATTTGTATCGAATTTTATCTAAAGCATCAGAAGCATTTGATACAAGCTCTCGTAAGAAAATTTCCTTATTAGAATAAAATGTATTAATGATTAAAGATAATAGTTGCGAAATATCGGCATTAAAATTAAAAGTAGTTTGGTCTGACATTTTATATTAAAAACCATCTATTTAAATATTTTTAATAAAATTTAAATTTCTAAAATTGATTTTTTAAAGCATAATTACAACTTTATTTAGTAAATCAAATGAGTCAACTTTCAGAAAAACTTTCAGATGATGACTGGGATTCTATGTGTGAATCTGCTCTAGAAGATTTGACATATAAAGATTTTTTATATGAAAAATGTCCTGAACTAGAAAAAATAAATTTGAAAGAAAAATATATTTTAATCAAAGGTCATATACAAAGCGGTAAAACAAATTTTATGATATGTGCAAGTGCTCTATTTATTTCATTGGGATACTCTGTCGTTCATTTAATACGTGATCGTACATCTGATCGTGAACAGCTTTACGAACGACTAATAAATTTCAATAGAGATTTACATATCATTAAAAATGCTGGTACATATGGATCAAATAAAGTTCCTCAAATTTATTTAGCATTAAGTAACAAATCATCAGTTTCTAAAGTATTCAATATTGTAAATAAATCACTTTTCCCTTACATTCTTTTTATTGATGAAGTTGATTATGTAGATTCAAGTGAAACTAAAAAAGTTAAAAAATATGATATTATTCAAGAAATGAAAAAAAATGCTTCATGTACATTCGGCGTTTCAGCAACTATCATGGATCAACTTGGAAAAGAAGATATTTCATCTAAAAATATTATTTTACTTAATAAAAACTCTGCATATAAAGGAATTGATACTATTCAATTAATAGAAATTAATAAAAAGTGTAAATACACAGGAACAATTAACGATGATTTATTTAAACAAGATATTGAGCTTTTATCATTTATTAATAATTTTTCAGAAAGACAACCTACTGAATATTTATTTGAAAAATACCCTAATATATGCTTAATTAATATATGTCGTACTAAAGGACCATATCTTAAAGTTCAAGAACATCTAGGTAATTCTCATCCAAATTTAGCAACGATTGTGTACAATGGAGACGGTATCTCATTTCGTCAAGGAAATACTGAATTTAAAGAAAAAATAACTATTTCTAGTTTTCTACAAAAATTAAAAGATGAAGGAGGTGTTAATAATTATCCAAATATTATGATATTTGCAGGTGATTTAGCAGGAAGATGTGTATCATTCGTATCAGAAGATTATAAATGGCATTTGACGGATCAACGATTACTTATTTCATCTTCTTGTGATGAACCTGACCTAATCCAGAAAATTCGTTTATGTGGAGTATACAATGACGATTTACCTTTACGACTATATACTACAAAAAAAACAATTGATGATCTACGAAAAGCTTATCTTCGACAAGAAGAAATTGTGACATCATTAAAAGATAAAGAAATTGAAAATACAAGAATATTTATTGATGCAATGGAAATGAATAAGGAAAAATTTACACGTCGCAGTATGGTAAAAGATCATAACATTGATTTTAAAATTACAAAAGTAGAATATGAAACAGGATGGGATTATGATACGTGTATACCTATGTGTACATTAGAACAGAAAATAGAAACTGATGTAGATTTAATCATTAAAATAATTAATGATAGTATGCTAGGTAAGCCTACAAAAATGTCAACATTTTTAACACAATTGTCTCCAGAAAAATCTTATACAAAAGAAAACTTATACACATTTCTAAGAGAAGCTGGATACCAACAACCTCAATCCATATTATCTAGTTATCTAACAAAAAAAGTATCAGGATTCGGATTTAATAATAAATTATTTGATATTAAAAATAACTTTTATAAAATCAGAGATGATATAAAAGTTTGTTGGAAAAATTAATCATATTTTTTAATAAGTATATCATCTTTGTACAATCCATTTTTTGTAACTTTTACATTTCTTAGACTAGGATGAGGCGGTTTAAATGTATGTGTAAAATATACAATAGAATATCGTGTTCCTTTAAATGGTGTAATCCAATGACCTTTTGTTCCATTAAATTTTTTAAACTTATTTTTAATACAATATTCTTTACCTTCTATTACTAAATCTCCTCCTATAAATTCACCTAAAGCAATCACGTAAGAAGGACCTACATTATTTTTATCGACATGTGGTTTGCACATAACATTTTTATTAACTTGTATTGTCGTGTACTCGAAATCAGGGTTATATTTATTAATTAATAAATTTAAAGTCTTGTAAAGGTCTTTAAATTTACTATTATATCTAGACGGTCCTCTCGTTTTATAATCAACACTTTTTTGACCACGATAATTTACATCTCCAAGTACAAAAGCTTCAACTCCATTATCTGATATATTTTTTCTTGTTGTGCATATTGGAAATTTTGTATTTTCCAAATCCTTTAATATTTTCTCAAGTAAAAGTTTAAACATTTTTATTTAAATAAAATTTAATTAAATACTTAAACTTATTATATAATAAATAAAAATGTCTTTTGATAAAAGTATTTTTTTGTATAAAAAGACATTAGGTGTTCCTTATTCTTTAATTGATTCATCTGATATCACAAAAGAAACACCAGGTATTTCCCTTTCTAGAGTTTTTAATTCACAAATAAACGCTTTTCCTATTCCATCAACCGCTCCTGTTAAAATGCAAGGTCTTACTCTTACTTCTTATATTGATATTAATTATAATATCACTTCCAGTGCTACTAATGCATATGGCACTGTTTATACATCTAAAACTTACCCATGGATCCAATACATCAGTGAACTTAAATTTAATTCGGATCTCGAACAAACAAGTGGATACTCATATGGTCCATCAAATTTTCTTGTAAATTGTATTCCCAGTAATTATGATCCAGTTGGTACTTATGCCATAACTATCACTCCATCATTAGGACTATATGGTAGTGTCGGCACAGGTGTCGGCATAGTCCCACCATCTGAATATATCATTGAAAAAGATGCTGGTTATATTTATTTTATTAATAAAAACTGGAAAAATAAAACTTCTAATGCTTTCCCTGTCATCTCTTTCTATCGATACAACGGCACTATCGGCATTCCTACCAATCTTGGCACTTTTGCTGGTGCTTATAATCAAGGAGATGGTGCTATTGCCTACGGTAATTATGCTGGATGCACTGGTCAAGGAACCAACTCTGTTTCTATCGGTCAATACGCAGGTCAGTTCAGACAAGGAACAGGTTCTATCGCGATTGGTTACCTTGCTGGTCCAACTGGCATGCAACGTAATAGCATTGCTTTGAATGCATCTGAACTGCCTTTATTTGCAACTGGTCCTACTGGTGGTTTCTATGTCGCTCCAGTTGGTTCATACTCTGGATCAGTAGGTCCATTCACACTATTAGCATATGGAGCAGATAAACAAATCGTAACAGTTACAAATGCTACAGGGATATCACTATCTTACTTATCAATTAATAATACTTTATCAGCCCAAGGACTTTCAGGAGGAAGTGGAACATTTTCAACACTTAATGTGACAGGGATGAATGTGGGATCACTTACAGGGTCTACTGGAACATTTAACTATTTATCAATTAATAATACTTTATCAGCCCAAGGACTTTCAGGAGGAAGTGGAACATTTTCAACACTTAATGTGACAGGGATGAATGTGGGATCACTTACAGGGTCTACTGGAACATTTAACTACTTATCAATTAATAATACTTTATCAGTCCAAGGACTTTCAGGAGGAAGTGGAACATTTTCAACACTTAATGTGACAGGGATGAATGTGGGATCACTTACAGGGTCTACTGGAACATTTAACTACTTATCAATCAATAACATTAATATATCTCTAGGTCAAAATGCTGGACAGACAGGAGCTGTTAATATTGGATATAAAGCAGGTCAGTATAAACAAGGAACAGGTTCTATCGCGATTGGCTACCTTTCTGGTCCTACTGGTATGCAAAGTAATAGTATTGCTTTGAATGCATCTGAACTGCCTTTATTTGCAACTGGTCCTACTGGTGGTTTCTATGTCGCTCCAGTTAGTTCATACTCTGGATCAGTAGGTCCATTCACACTATTAGCATATGGAGCAGATAAACAAATCGTGAGCGTGACAGGAACAGTATTGACAAATATGGGTATTGGAGGAGGTGGTGGAAGTAATTTAACTAATGATGGTAGTACATTAACTCTTTGTAATGATGCAGGTGATTTACGTTTATCTGCTAAGAGCAATAGTCCTTATATATATTTAAACAATTCAACTGGTTATGTTGGCATTGGAACAACAATTCCTTTATATACTTTAGATGTGAATGGAACATGTCGTATATCAGGACCTGTAATAACAAATAGTACAACTGCTATAGGATACTGGCTCCCTTCAAATGGCATAACATCAATATACATAACAGATACAAGTGCTAATGTAAGTACTCCTGCTACAACTTTAGGGCGATATTTTGGTACTGGTGGTGCTTTGTATCAGGATTTCTATGGGAGCTTCAACTGGAGAGCTTCAACTGGTCTTAATTCAGGATTAGTTACTACTGCAATGAGTTTAACAAACACAGCATTAACTGTAAGCGCTAATTTGAATGCAACGAATATAACTGCTACAAATAATATAAATGGAGCAAGTATAATAGGAAGCGTTTCATTATCAGCCCCTAGCGTTTCAGCTACAAACATCAATGGTACAAATGTCATCGGCTCAAGTGTTGTAAACGGATTAAATATAACAGCATCTGGGTCTCTGAATGGACCTGTAGGTAACATAACTACAGTCAATTCAAGCACATTAAATGTAACAGGAGTAACGACCTTGGGAACGTTAAATGTATCAGGTAGTATAACAAGTACAGGAACTGACCCGTTATATCTTGCTAATAACTGTACTATTTGGGTTAAGAACTTCGCAGGGGCTAATAAGGTTTTTCTTCATCCCATATATTCTGATAATGTAACGTATATTAACTATGGATCAGCTGGTTGGAATATTCGTAACAATGCTGGTACAAATACAATGTTCATGACAAATGATGGATCAGTTGGAATTGGTACGACAAGTCCTTCATATAAATTAGATGTGAATGGAACATGTCGTATATCAGGAACAACGACCTTGTCAAGCACGTTAAATGTAACAGGAGTAACGACATTGGGAACTTTAAATGTAAATGGAGTAACGAACACAGGAGTAACGAACTTGTTTGTTTTAAATGTAACAGGAGTAACGACATTGGGAACTTTAAATGCAGGAGTAACTACCTTGTCAAGTACGTTAAATGTAACAGGAGCAACTACCTTGTCAAGTACGTTAAATGTAACAGGAGCAACGACATTGACAAGCAATTTAAAAATAACAGGAATCAATTTTTTAGAATTTGGGTTTGGAAATACTAAAGAGGCTAATGCTGGTAAAATTGGGTATGGAACATTTACTAGTGATTGTTTGGACATTGTTGGAGCAGGCACAGGTAGTAATCGTAAAGTTAAAATATATGATGATTTAATTGTAGGAGGAGCAACGTCCGTTTCAACCACATTAAATGTATCAGGAGCAACGACCTTGGGAACTTTAAATTCAGGAGTAACAAGCTTGTCAAACACACTAAATGTAAGTGGAGTAACAACCTTGTCAAGCATACTAAATGTATATGGAGCAACAAACTTGTTAAGCGCACTAGATGTAAATGGAATAACAAACTTGTCAAGCAGACTAAATGTAACAGGCAATACAAAAATGGATGGATATTTAAGTATTGGTACAAGTACGCTTTCATTTCCATTACACGTTGTATCTTCTTGTAGTCATTATTGGAATTTGGGTACTTTGTTGGATTATGAAGGCAATAGGTATATAGCTTTTGAGTATACATGGTCTGTTTCAATCTGGGCTACATCAGCTATTGTTACAGAACAATGGTTTGGAACTTCATCTGATATACGAATCAAGAAGAATATCCAGCCTGTTAAACCTATGTTGGATATTATTAATAAGATTGAGATTGTTTCATTTGATTTTATAGATCCAATAACACATAAAAGAGACGAATGTGGTGTAATTGCTCAACAACTAAAAGAACATTTCCCAAATGCTGTTGATACAAGTATTGGAATAATACCTTGTTATATGACTAAAGGTACATATACGATACAGGATGATAAATTAACAATTCTATTTGACTGTAAAAATGAACATCTCAAAATTGGTGATAAAGTAAATATTCTATCTGGTATATATCATATTGAATTAGAAAAATCTACTAATAATGATTCAGAGACTGTAGAAGTATTAGAATTAGTAGAAGGTGGATTTGTATGTAAAAAATGGTTAAAGTTTTCTGAAGATATCGAGATTATTGTATATGGAAAGCAAGTAGATGACTTTCATAATGTTGATAAAGAACAACTTGGTGTTTTAGCACTTAAAGGTGTCCAAGAACTTCATAGTATTATTAAAGAACAAGATATACAAATTAAAGAACAAAATAAAACTATTAATACGATATTAGATCAAATTGCTCAATTAACAGAAACAGTAAATAAATTATCTAAATAAAACCTGGATTAAATTATTATGATTATTTAAATAAATTATTTAAATAAAAATGTCTTCTTTTGATAAAAGTATTTTTTTGTATAAAAAAACATTAGGTGTTCCTTACTCTTTAATCGATTCATCTGATATCACATTAGAAACTGCTGGTGTTACTTTCTCTAAAGTTTTTAATTCACAAATTAACGCTCTTTCTATCCCATCAACTGCTCCTCTATCTGCTGATCTTACTCTTACTTCTTAT